>Ga0209395_1000016_pt1 | contig 279480 bp, 217 predicted proteins | sample GOMGulsemesocosm_3_FD_184635 | JGI IMG/M metagenome (GOLD analysis project Ga0209395, IMG submission 184635) | Methane-oxidizing microbial communities from mesocosms in the Gulf of Mexico - GOM9D Gulf of Mexico (SPAdes) (version 2) | ecosystem: Environmental > Aquatic > Marine > Cold seeps... | reverse complement strand
CCGTCCGCCGCTCGTCAGCAGATAGCAAGCTATCTCTGTTACCGCTCGACTTGCATGTGTTAAGCCTGCCGCCAGCGTTCAATCTGAGCCATGATCAAACTCTTCAATTAAAAATCGTTTGTGATGTTACCGAAGTAAACATCTGCTCAATGAATTCTGTCGTGATACCAACCGAAGTTGATATCGCATTACATAGTCGCTACCTAACCAAAGTTAAGTAACTATATTTATTTGCATGAACATCATTCATTAAGCGTTTTTGTTTCCGAAGAAACTATGTAAAACAACATTAATGTGAGTGCTCACACAAATTGTATGATAACTAATTGTTAAAGAAAACGTTTCGATTGAAACGTGAGGTAAGAGTCGCATTCGCTCTTAACCTGAGCTACCTAAGTAGCGTTGCTCGTTGCTGTTGCCCCGAAGCAGGATGCGTATCATACGCCCCCGAGTTTTGATGTCAATGTTTATTTTAAAGTATTTTAAAAGTAAACGTTAAGTTAGCTTATTGAGTTTAAAAGCTAATAGATAACTTATCAAAACAGTTCTTTAATGATTCATTTTGTGTGAACCCCTTGGAACTGGAGCGCATTGTAGAGATTTTTATTATTAGGTCAACCCTTTTTCACTTAAAATTATAATAAAAATTTGCCTGTTCAACTTTCCAACAACCTTTGTATGAGTTTACTTCAATACGTGCAATGATTACTCACTTCTATTATTTATCATTTCAATTAATTAGTTTTACCTCTAAATATTTTTGATTACTAAAACCTTCAAATACTGGTTTTATTAGCCGGCTATGTTATTTTTACTAGCACTTACCATTCAATTAATTTGCAGTATTGCAATAGGTGTTACATGAGTAGAACTAACATACGTCCTTATAAAGGTATCCTTCCCTCTTTCGGTCCCAGTATATATATCGATGACTCCTCCGTATTGGTTGGAGATATAACGTTAGCTAAAGATGTGAGCATCTGGCCGCTAGTCGCTGCTCGAGGTGACGTTAATACCATTACCATAGGTGCACGAACGAATATACAAGACGGTAGTGTTTTACACGTAACGCGTAAAAGCCCAAAGAATCCAACCGGAAACCCATTAATTATTGGTGATGACGTAACGGTTGGTCATAAATGTATGTTACATGGCTGTCAGCTTGGCAATCGTATACTCGTGGGTATGGGGGCCATCATTATGGATGGCGTTATTGTTGAAGATGATGTATTTATAGGTGCCGGTAGCTTAGTTCCACCGAATAAGACATTAGTAAGTGGTTATTTATATGTAGGTAATCCGGTTAAAAAAGTCAGACCTTTAAAAGAAAGCGAAGCCGCTTTTCTTAAGCAATCAGCAATTAACTATGTAGAACTAAAAAATGATTACCTTACAGAGTAATTTAAATGAAATATGATTAACGCATCTCTATATGAATAGAGCTGCCTTCTGGCTCATTTTTTTCGAGCCAGAGTTCGACTATTTCTTCTAAATCAAATTTTGTGCAAGCATCTATTTCTCCTAGCCTTTTTAATTGAACAGAGTGAAAATAAACGGTGATTGCTTGCCCTTCAAGTATACAAGTAAAGCACCATGCGTCCTGTTCACTATCAAAAGCAAGATCATCATTAAACAAAATAGCTTGATTCATAACTATCCTTACGCTTTATTTATAGTAGCTCGTAATTTTTCAATTACAGGTTTAACATCCGGTAAAACTCCACGCCAAATAGCAAAACTTACGGCAGCCTGCCCAACCAACATACCTAGACCATCGATAACCTTTACAGCTCCTTGCTCTCTAGCCCACAACATAAAAGGGGTTTCATTATTGCCGTAGACCATATCATAACAAGCAACAGTATTTTTGATTAAGGATGTCGGAATTGGTGGTATATGACCTGATAAACTTGCAGATGTAGCATTGATTATGACATCAAACACCTGCCCTTCAGTTTCGTTAAAACTACAAGAAGTGAGCCGAACATCAGAAAATTTCTGACAGATTTTATCTGCTTTACTTACTGTTCGATTAGCTATGGTAATGGACTTTGGGTTTTGAGATAGTAATGGCAATAACACACCTCTTGCTGCCCCTCCTGCACCTAATATCAATATTCTACTTTGCTCTAGTGTAATCTTATTAGTAATCAAATCTTGAACTAAACCTTCACCATCGGTGTTATCACCGAATATTTTTCCTTCTTTGAAGCTTAGCGTATTAACTGCACCAGCCAACATTGCTCGTTCGGTAAGCTCATCGGCTATTGCAAGAGCTTGCTCCTTGAATGGCACAGTTACATTAACCCCTTTTCCACCTTGCGCGATAAAGCCTGTAACAGCATCCGAAAAACCATCAATACTCACTAGTTTCTTTTCATACTTGAGGTTTTGAACACTTTTTTCAGCAAAGATACGATGAATCTCAGGGGAGCGAGAATGTTCAATGGGATTACCTAAAACGCGATATTGATCTGGAATTAACTGTGTCATAAGGATTAAGGGAAGTTAATATATAAATACAGACTAACCGAATCAACAATTAATGAAAACAAAAAAGGAGTAACTCTTTAGAATAAGTTACTCCTTTTTCTTTTTAACAATTAAATATTAATTTTAGAACTTATAACCAAGCATGATTGAATAAACCATAGGATCTACATCAATACTTGCACTACCAATACTTTCACCGCCGACTTCAAACGTGGCTTCTGAATTAAGTTCAATATAACGAACAGAGGCATTTACATGCCACTTATCATTAATATGATAGTCTGATCCAACTTGAACTGAATAGCCAAAAGAACCATCTAAATCTATGTTGCTTAACCCTAAATCGGTGGCAGCGCCTGAAAACTTGTCATCAAAAAATATTGTGTAATTTATACCAACACCAACATAAGGTTTAAATACTGAATTAGTATCAAAATAATATATAGCGCTAAGTGTTGGTGGTAAGTGACTAACTTCTGCTAATAGAGCACCATCAGCTTGTAATGTTCCCTCTGGATCTTGAAGTGTTACATCATGAGTAAAAGAGGTTGCAGCAAGTAATTCTACCGCCCAGTTACTATCAAAGAAATATACAAGATTTAAGCCTAACTGTGTATTATCATCGACTGTTAGTGACATGCCATTATCTGAATTTCCATTTAATAAGATTGGGGTCTTACCACTATCAGGGGAAACCATGGTTAGACCTCCCCTTACTAAGATGTCGCCGGCTTGATTTGCTATGGCTGTAGCAGGAATAGTTGATAATAATGCCAGAATTAATAGTGTTTTTTTCATCAGAGTTATCCATAAAGTAATTGTGGATATAATATGCCTACTGCAACGACAAAACTTGATTTAGTACAAACTTTCATAATGGAATAATTACTTAAGTTTCACTGTTTGATTTAGATCAATTTTTATTAATGGGAAAAATGAAATATCATCTCAGAAATGACTATCTTAGTCATACTGATAGTTATTATAGAAAGTGACTTATATTTAGGGTTGTATTTTAAGGTCTTAATATCTTGCTGGTAATACCATCAATAATGGTAGAGGGGTTGGTATTACCTAAAGTGTCTGTCTTAATTAGGTAATCTAACTGCGTTGGAAATTGCTGTACTACATTTTGCCATGTAGTTGCTGCTGGTTTGCCCGAAAGGTTAGCGCTGGTAGAAATAATAGCCTTGCCCGTTTTTCTACACAAGGCAATAACATCTGGATGCTGGGTAACCCTAACAGCTATGGTTTTATACATTCCAGATAATAACGGAGAAATATGTTTGTTTATCGGTAAAACTTGAGTTATCGCTCCTGGCCAGCGAGATAATATATTCTCTTTTTGCTTCTCAGATATTGCAGATTCATCAATATAAGGTTGTAACTGTCTATAATCACTAGCTAACAGAATAAAGCCTTTATCAGCAGAGCGCTGCTTAAGACTCAGCAATCTTTCAACTGCTGAGTTGTTATCGGGATCACAACCCAAACCAAATACGGCTTCTGTTGGGTAAGCAATAATGCCACCTTGATCAAAAATTTGTGCCGCAGCTTCAATCACGGCACAATGTGTAATACCCGACAAATTGATTAGCTCAATTTTGCTTGCATAGCTTCATCTTTTGCCAACAACGCTTTAGCATTCGCTACACGTTCAGCTTTCACTTTATCTGCAACCGATTGATCAGCAACACCTAAGATTTGTGCAGCTAGATAACCAGCATTTTTAGCGCCAGCTTTACCTATAGCAACAGTAGCTACAGGAATGCCACCAGGCATCATAACTGTTGATAATAAAGCATCATGACCTTGTAATGGGCCATTATCAACCGGAACACCAATTACTGGGCGAGTTGTCATACCAGCAACTGCACCAGCTAAATGTGCCGCTAGACCAGCAGCACAAATAAATACTTTACAGCCACGTTCTTCTGCATCTTTTACATAAGCTTTAGCTGCATCAGGGGTTCTGTGAGCTGAACGAACACGTACTTCATGCTCAATACCGAATGTTTTTAAAATATCGATAGTAGCTTGCATTACAGGTAGATCTGAATCAGATCCCATTAAAATGGCAACAAAAGTTGATGTCATAATATTCTCATTAATTAAAGGTTAAGTTTAAAGTTTAGATTTTCAAATAAATTATAATTAAGTTACTTCTCTACAGTATTTTTCTTAAGACTAAATTATAGAGGTTTACTTTTATAGCTGCATTTTTTTTGTGGGCAACTTAATATGTCACCATTAGCCATAGTACGTTTAATAAGTACTGGCCATTGACACTGAGGGCAAACTTCTGCCACCGGCTCATTATTTAATACGTATTTACATTTCGGATATTGATCACAAGAATAAAAAGTTTTTCCGAATCGGTTCGACTTCTCTTTTAATTGCCCTTGTTGATCTTTGCTCTGACACGAAGGACAAGCTATATCAGTACTTTCTTGCTTTTGACTTCCTTCAATATGATGACAACTAGGATAATTTGTACAGCCAATAAACATACCATAACGACCTTGTTTAACAGCTAAGTTATGTCCACACAAAGGGCACTCGGTACCTGGTAGTAAAGTATCGTCAACACGCTCATGTTCTACAACAGCTCGTGTATATTGGCAGTTAGGATAGTTTTTACAGCCCAAGAACGGACCGGATTTTCCGTGTTTAACAGCAAGCTCTGAGCCACATTCAAGACAAACTTCAGAAGATTTTTCTAACGCATGCTCGTGATGAGAGAATAATGACTTATCTGATTCAGACATATGCTAAATAGCTACAAATATTTTTCATAAAATAATATTAAGTATTATGCCACAGTCCTTATTTGAAAAATATGCTCGAAGACAATTGACTTGTGATTAAGTGTAATCCCAAGTCAATTAATTCAACTAAAGCTTACTTAATGTAATGGGCCTTCTTGTTCATCAAATATTAGATCTTCTAATTGAGAGTATGCTGACTCTTTACCTGGTACATTAAACAATACCATAAGAATTACCCACTTAAGGTCATCCATAGAGAAATACTTGGTATCAAGCTCCATCACTCTGTCAATCACCATCTCGCGCGTAGTAAAATCAAGTACATTGACTTGCTCTAAGAACAAAATAAAGCCACGGCTGGGAGTATCCAGCAACTGCATTTCTTCACCCGTATATATACGTACAGACTTGCTGCCTACGCGGGTAAGATAAGGATAAGCGTCAGTGTCTTGTAACGCCGTAAGTTTTTCCAGCCAGTTTAATGCTTTATATATTTCATCTTGGTGAAACCCTGCTCGAGTTAACTCATCAGTTAACAAGTCATGGTCCACCATAGCTTCTGCTTCATTTTGGATATACGTTTCAAAAAGATACATTAAGATATCAAACATAATTAGCCCCTTATATACTTTATTGCGTTCTAATGTAACCACCGGGTACTGCTGTTACCAGACCACTTAGCTCAAGCATTGTTAGTCGAGTCAACACCTCCTCTACGGGAAGTTCGCTTCGTGAAACTACTTTATCAACGGGAGTAATTTCAAATCCCACACTAGCCAACAATGCATCGTTACACAAGCCTTTTTGATTTATTTCATTGCCTCCTTTGTTCGTACCTTGAACTATGGGCTTTAACCACTGCTTCTCACTAGTTAAGTGTAGACTAGGTTGTTCCACAAAAGCGAACTCTCCTATTATATCGGCACATTCCTCTACAAGTTTAGCGCCTTGCTTAATTAGCCAATGACAGCCCTTTGCTTGCTGATTTTGAATAGAGCTAGGGATAGCAAAAACGTCTCTATTTTGTTCTAGAGCACAACGAGCAGTAATTAAGGAGCCACTTTTGAATTCAGCCTCAACAACTAATACTCCTATACTCAAGCCGCTGATGAGACGATTTCTTTTTGGAAAGTGACCTGCTCTAGCAGGTGTACCCGGCAGAAATTCACTAATAATTGCCCCACCTGTTGCAATTATTTGTTGAGCCAAGGATTTATGCCTAGCTGGATATACTTGATCTAAGCCTGTAGCTACAACAGCTATAGTACCAGCAGTCTCACTAAGAGCCCCACGATGGGCTGCTGCATCTATGCCAAGCGCCAAACCACTAGTGATAACAATATTATGTCGGCAAAGCTGTTGGCTTAATGAAAATGCGCTATCCCTGCCTCCTGAGCTTGCCGCACGACTTCCCACTACAGCCAATTGCGTAGAATTGAGTAACAATGGATTTCCTTGAAGAAATATCACCAAGGGGGGATCATAAATCTGTCTAAGTAACAAAGAATAATGAGTATCATCAAAGCATATAATAACGCTATTACATGCTTCACTTGCTTGTATAATTTTATTTATTCGTTGCCAATTAGGCTGATGAAAAGCAGAAAGTTGTTTGACACTTAAGCCATTGGCAGAGGTAAGTATTGATGCCTTACCATTATACGAAAAAAGCGCAGTTAAACCAAAAGTTTCAACCAACGCTATTTTTTTGTGGACGGCTAACCGAGGAACAAGCTTTAAAGCTAACCAATATTTAATGTTACTGTTATTTACCATTACTTGTCTTCTCCTTAAGAACAAGTCATAAGCGTTATTTCTGCCTTAAGAGGAGAAATAACGCATTTAACAGCTAGTTATTCTGGAGCAGTAAGCAAATCATTAATTCTTGCTGGCTTTTGAGTATTCAGGATCAACGCCATACTTGCTTTTTGGTAAACCTTAAAGACCATTAATTCACCTAGCTGCTCTTCTGGCATTTTGTAATCACCACCAGTAATTTGGTTCCAACGAGAAGTTTCAGCAACATAAGCAGGACCATCACCAGTAGCCACTACTGCTGGGCTAGTACGCTTTATTGCCATAACATCGCCAACAGTAACTTCATGGTCAAGGCCACGATTAATCATAACCACTTCCAGTTTAGCAAACTCACGACCATTACTTGTTGCCTTAACAATTGAACCTCGAAGTGATGCATCTGCGGCTTTCATTGAAAAAACGGCAGGTAACAATTGTCCTTCATTTACAGGTACTACATAGTTACCGGCATGAATTTCTCTTTTAACTGAGCCAACATTCATAGTAGAAGGTACATCATTTTCAATATCACCACGCTTTAAGACCTGAGCAGTGCCAACTAAATTGACATAAAAACCTAGAGAGTCATCCGTTTCCGGATCAAAAATCTCCTCACCCTTATCATAAATAGCATAACTTTGTGCGATATCTAAATCTGCGTTTACATAAACTTTAAAATCTTTTGTGGTCATTCGATAGCCTTCATCACTACCAACAATATGTGGTAACGCTTCTAGCTCATCTTCAGTAAACAAGTGGTCATACCTAATAAATGGCGCAATTACTTCTAATGGTAATAAAGTGATTGCTGAATCTCTTTTCTTTTCTTTTCTAATCTTTGGTGACCATTTATAGCTTGGTTTGACAGGTTCTACCACTAACATTGGCTCACCATTTTCATCAAAAACAAGTTTTAATATATCACCTGGGTAAATCAAATGAGGGTTGTTAACTTCTGGGTTTAAGCGCCATAACTTAGGCCACAACCAAGGCTGATCAAGAAAGAGTGCCGAAATATCCCATAAAGTATCACCTTTGACTACTACATGTGTTTTAGGTGCGTCAGCATTAAGTTTTATCTGGTCGGCAAATCCGACCAATGGTAAAGACATTAATGATAGCGAGATAATTATTTTTTTAAGCATAGAGCTCATTCCTTTTTCGTGCTTACTGCTATAACGCACTATAATTATTAGTTATATTGAGTGACTTAAAAATGCAGGTTTCAGTTACAGTTACTTGAGTATATAATTAAAACATAACATTCTAGATGAATTATCGCTAATTCTTTTAAAAAATATGACTATTTTACCTGTTTTACGTTTTCCAGATCCTCGCTTAAGAACAAAAGCGCGACATGTTACTGATATTACTGATGCCACGGCAACAATTATAGACGATATGTTGGTAACAATGTATGAAGAAAAAGGGGTCGGCCTCGCTGCAACTCAAGTAGATATACATCAACGTATTGTTGTTATGGATACCTCTGAAGATAGTAATGAACCCGTAGTACTTATAAATCCGGAAATTATTGCCACTAGTGACGTAACCTCAATCAATGAAGAAGGTTGTTTGTCAGTTCCCGGCACTTATGCCAAAGTTGACCGTCATGATGCATGTACAGTAAAAGCACTTGATCGCCATGGCAAAGAGTTCTCTTTAAGTGCCACTGGGCTACAAAGTATTTGTATACAACATGAACTTGATCATTTAAATGGCATATTGTTTGTTGATTACCTATCGCCTTTAAAACGTCAGCGCATTCAAAAAAAGCTTGAAAAAGAAGCTAAACTGGCACAAAACACTAAATAAGTAAGTACATACTTACATCAATAGGAAACCTCCCCTTTGGCTACTCCATTAAATATTATTTTTGCAGGCACTCCTGACTTTGCTGCCCAACATCTAGCCGCATTAATAAATTCCGAACATAATGTTATTGCAGTTTATTGTCCGCCAGATAAACCAGCAGGTCGTGGAAAAAAACTAACGGCTTGTGCAACAAAAATACTCGCACTAGCGCACAACATTACTGTTGAACAACCAAATAACTTTAAATATGAAGTAGACCAACAACAATTAGCACAATATAACGCTGATGTAATGGTAGTAGTTGCTTATGGTCTGTTATTACCTGAGGTTATTTTAAATTCACCCAGTCTAGGTTGTATCAATGTGCACGGCTCAATTTTACCTAAATGGCGTGGTGCTGCGCCGATTCAACGCTCACTTGAAGCTGGAGATAAAAAAACAGGTGTCACCATTATGCAAATGGATAAAGGGCTAGATACTGGCGATATGATATTAACGGCAGAATGCGACATAGAAAGTACTGACACTAGCGCCAGCCTTTATGACAAACTGGCCAATTTAGGGCCTACAGCATTAATAGAAACATTAGCTATTATGGCGCAAGTTAACTATCAAGCCAGCGACCATAATATTACTCAGAATAGTGAACTAGCGACATACGCTCACAAGCTAGATAAGGCAGAAGCAGAACTTAACTGGCAACTAAGTGCTGATGAATTACATAGAAAAATTCGAGCCTATATCCCTTGGCCAGTATCCCAATTCACTTTTACTGAATCGGATAGTAAGCAACATAGATTACGAGTATGGCAAGCTTCCGTGCAAGAATATCAAGGTAGTGCTAATCCTGGCACTATACTCAAAGCTGATAAGCAAGGTATAGAAGTCGCCACTTCTGAAGGCGCAATACGACTAGAGGTTATTCAACTCCCAGGGAAAAAGGCATTAGCTGTGAAAGACATCATTAACGGTCGCAGCGATTGGTTCGTTGCTGGCACTTCTATTAATAACCTTGATTAAGGAAAATAATGACAATTAATATTAGAGCTCTTGCAGCAAAATGTTGTTACGCCGTCATAGATCAAGGACGAAGCTTAAGTGATGAATTACCAAAGCAACAAGATAAACTGATCGGTAAAGATAAAGGTTTGTTGCAAGAAATTTGCTATGGCGTGCTGCGCTACTTACCTGAATTAGAAAACGACGTTCGTCATTTAATGAAAAAACCTTTGAAAGGTAAACAAAGAGTCTTTCACTTTCTACTTTTAGTGGGTGTTTATCAAATAAGATATATGCGCATACCTGATCATGCAGCCGTTAGTGAAACGGTTGCAGCTACAAGTACTTTAAAAAATCGCCACATGAAAGCTCTTGTTAATGCAATACTTCGTGGCTTCCTACGTTCACTAGAAGTTGAAAAGAAATTAGACAATAAAATAAATAAAAACTTACCGGATCCAATAAAATACAACCACCCTGGGTGGTTTATTAAAAAGCTACAAGCAGGTTACCCTGAACTATGGCAAACCATTCTTGATGCAAATCAACAACGTCCTCCTATGTGGTTACGCACTAATCAACAGCATCATACTAGTGAGCAGTATCAAGCCTTACTTAAAGGGGCTGAAATTGAAATGGCTAACGTAGAGCCACAATCTCTAGCTATTGAACTAACTAAACCTCTTGATGTGGCTAAATTACCTGGATTTGATCAGGGTTGGGTTTCCGTACAAGATGGAGCAGCCCAGCAAGCGGCTCACTTACTCGATTGCCAACCAAATGATACAGTATTAGATTGTTGTGCCGCTCCCGGCGGTAAAACATGTCATATCATTGAACAAACCCCCGATATAGCATCGATGACAGCAATAGATATTGAAGAAGGCCGTTTGACACGTGTTCATGAAAACCTAGATCGCTTAAATTTATCCGCTAACGTTATAGCTGCAGATGCCGCCAGTCAAGACTGGTGGTCTGGCGAACAGTTCGATCGTATCTTACTGGATGCCCCTTGTTCAGGTACCGGCGTTATTCGCCGTCACCCTGATATAAAGTGGTTACGTAAAGCTGACGATATTGATAAATTAGTGATATTACAAAAGCAAATTCTTGATAATATTTGGTCTTTACTTAAGCCCGGCGGTACCCTGCTTTATGCCACTTGCAGTGTTTTACCTGAAGAAAACTGCCAGCAAATTTCTCGCTTTATAAAAGAAAACCAAGATGCACAATTGATTGCCATTACCTTGAATAACCTTGATACTGATGAAAATACTGTCGGTTGGCAATTATTACCAGGTGCTGAAAACATGGATGGTTTTTATTACGCCAAATTGTTAAAACTCAAATAACACCAATAATACAAGCAGAAAAATGACACATGAAAATAATCATAGTGGGTGCAGGACAAGTTGGCGGGACCTTAGCTGAAAACCTTGTTGGCGAGAATAATGAAATATCGGTAGTTGACATTGATAATGAAAAACTGCGAGAACTGCAAGATAAAATGGACTTGCAAGTTGTTAATGGTCAAGGTTGCCACCCTGATGTATTAAAAAATGCCGGTGGTGAAGACGCAGATATGGTGATTGCCGTTACTAGTGATGATGCCACCAACATGATTACTTGCCAAATTTGCTCTTCATTATTTAACACACCAAAAAAAATTGCTCGTATCCGTTCTAATCAAATATTAAAGTATTCTGAACAACTTTTTCATAAAAAACACGTTCCAGTTGACCATATTATAGCTCCTGAACAACTAGTAACTAGGGATATTGCCCGCCTCATTGATTACCCAGGTGCATTACAAGTTTTAGAATTTGCGGATGGCAAAGTAAGCCTAGTAGCAGTAAAAGCTTATTATGGTGGATTATTAGTTGGTCATGCTCTGTCAACATTAAGAGATCATATCCCTAATGTTGATACTCGAGTAGCAGCAATTTATCGCAATGGTAAACCTATTCGTCCTCTTGGTACTACTGTTATTGAAGCTGATGATGAAGTGTTTTTTATTGCTGCCAGTATTCATATTCGTGCAGTGATGAATGAACTACAGAAGCTAGAACCCGCTTATAAACGGATTATGATTGCCGGTGGTGGTAACATTGGTGCTGGTTTGGCACGCATCCTAGAAAAAAATCATCAAGTAAAACTTATTGAACGCTCACAAAAGCGGGCTGAGCAATTAACCTCAGAATTAAATGATACGTTGGTTTTTGCTGGCGACTCCTCTGATCAAGAATTACTTACTGAAGAAAATATCGACCAATTTGATATTTTCATCGCCGTTACAAATGATGACGAAGCAAACATTATGTCGTCACTGCTAGCTAAGCGACTTGGTGTCCGTAAAACAATGGTATTAATTCAACGAGACGCTTACATAGATTTAGTCCATGGCAGCACTATTGATATTGCTATTTCACCACAACAAGCAACTATATCAGCCTTATTAACCCATGTACGCCGTGGCGCAATCGATAATGTATATAGTTTACGTGGTGGTGCAGCTGAGGCAATAGAGATAGTCGCTAAAGGAGATGAAAAGTCCTCCAAAGTTGTTGGCCGCGCAATTAAAAATATCAAACTACCTCCTGGTGCCACCATTGGTGCAGTTGTTCGTGGTAGTGAAGTACTTATTGCTCACTCAAATACCTTAATTCACGAAGAAGACCACGTAATTCTATTTTTAGTTAACAAACGCTATATTTATGACATAGAGAAACTATTTCAAGTCAGTGCTATTTACTTCTAACCCCCCTTCTTTTTGACATAAACATTTACAGCTAATCACTTATTATCAAGTAGATTAGCTGTAATAATCATCCTGATATAATTCAAACAAATACTTACAGGCTAATGGCTCAATATAAATAAATTTATTTACCTCAAAAAATTTAAAAGGACTTTTATGAAAGCTTCCAAAATTCTCACCGCTATAACGCTAGGCTTGAGTAGTATTACTTTTAATAGCCAAGCCTCTATAGTGGATAGTGCTCAAGACTGGCAAACTTTTGAAACTGACAATTTCCGTGTACATTTCACCCCCGAATATCGCCAATGGGCTTTATCTAGTGCCAGGGAAATGGAGGTTGTTCGTCAATTAATCAAAGACCAACAGGGCCGAGTACTTACAGAAAAAGTTGATGCTTTTATTATTGATCCTTATAACGCAGCAAACGGCTTTGCGGTTCCATTAAGTCATAAGCCTTATATGGCTCTCTTTGCCACACCTGCACAATCAGATACCGTTATTTCTAGCTCAACGGGCTGGCAACAGCTTTTAGTGCTACATGAATATGTGCATTTAGTACACCTAGCTCAAAAAAGCCGAAGCAATTGGAGAAATAATGTTGCCAATTGGTATGATATTTTTGATGCAAGCCAGATAAATGGAGAGCGATGGGTAAGTGAGGGGTATGCCACCTTACTCGAATCAAGATTAACCGGTAGAGGTCGATTATTTAACAATCAAGTTGAAGCCATTATTCAAAAGTTTGCCCGACAAGGAGCCTTGCCCAGCTATAAACAACTCAGTGTGGCTAATGATAATTTTATGTCTGGCTCTATGGCTTACCTAGTGGGTGTGCGTTACTTGAGATGGCTAGAAGATAATTATGATGTAGATACCTTAGATGCCGTTTGGACACGTTGGTCAGGCGTTGAACAGCGTGACTTTGAAACTGCATTTGAAGGAGTATTTCACGATACTGCCAAAAACCTTTATCAACGTTTTATTGCCGAATACACCTATAATGCCATGAAGCATGAAGTAAAACTCGGTGAAGATAGCAATGCAATTAATCGCTCTACATTGTGGTTAGACTTATCAGATTATATTGATGGTCCAAGTTTGAGCCCACAAGGGGATTACCTTGCTATCGTTGAAACACAAAGAACAGATGAGGGAAAACCCACTAAGTTAATCGTATATAAGACAGAGGAAAATACGAAGAAAGCAGAAGAATTTGCTAAAAATAACCAAGATATATTGGATGCAGATCCACTGGACATTGTAGACAAAGTCCCTAGTGTTTTTAAACGAGAAGTTGCCTACACGTTACATCAAAAAAACAACCGTGGCATAAATAACCCTCGCTGGCTTAATCAAGACACTATTATTTATGGTGCTAGCAGCTTAGCTAAAAAAAATAGTTATCATCAAGATCTTTTTTCGTGGCACTTGCCAACTAATCGCGTAAAACAACTTACTAAGAGTGCAAATATTCGTCGCTTTGATATAAGTAATAATGGCCAATACATAATTGCTGAACGTAATCGTTTTGGTTATTCTCAATTGGTAAAAGTGAGTTTATCCCCTTCATCAATGGGTCAAGTTACTGCGGAGTTAACACAAAAGAGCCTTGAACATGTTTATGACTTCCCACGACTTCGCCCTACTTCCGATGGAGAACCTTCAGATAGTTTTGCTTATGTAAGCTCAAGCCTAAATAACAAATGGCAACTAAAAGTACGTCAGCTAAATGGTAGACAAGAAATAATTATCCCGCTACCAGAAAACTATCAATTTCTTTCTTTTCCTGAATGGTCCAAAGACGGACAGGCATTGTACTTTGTCGCTGGCTTAAACAGTGCAACACGTATATATAAATATGATTTAGAGAATAATAGTCTCTCAGCTATAACCTCTGGAAAACAGGTTGTTACATGGCCGATGGTTCAAGCAGATAACAAGCTGCTTCACTTAGCGATTAACTCTGAGGGACCAGATGTTTATCAACTTGATTTAGCTAAAGCCAATAACCAAACAATCTCCAATACCACCCAAAGTCCAGTAATGACAGTAAACTTAGCTGACAAACTAAAGTTAACAAAAGCAATTATTGCCATTGACGAAAGCATAGGTGAGCAATCAGCATACGGAATAGGTCCTCAACAAGGCACAATAACAATTGCAGAAAGCATTTATTCAGCAAGTAGTAGCATGCTTGAGGTAGGTTATAAGTCTGGTGATGTGCTTTCTCGTTTTGATTGGCAAGTAAACGCTAGCCAAGATATTTTCAGCAATATTACTTCAGGTGCATCCGCAGCTATTCGCTGGCAAGGTTGGCCTGTTAAATTACTTGCGCATAGTTACCTATTTAATTTAAAGACAGAGCAACAAGATAGTGAAGCATTAGACTTAGGCAAAATAACAGAAAAAGGTCTATTTTTTGAAGCTAGATATCCATATAACATAGAAACATTTGCTGTAGATTTATTTGCCCAAGTACAAGCAACACAATTTAAAAATAGCCAGAACCTCGACTTCTCCAGCCGCTCTCTTGCTTTAGGTGTAGAGCAAACTTGGTCACATGAACAACAAAGCTGGGGGGTGTCTCAAACTATAAATGCCAAATTGCTAACAGCTTCAGATGAACAAGCTGAAATTAATGGCCGTGATGGCAGCTATACCGGTAGTAATGGTTTGATAAACTTAAGTGCACATATACAAGGGGTTGGTATCGGGGTTAATTACCTTTGGGCACAACGCTCAGAAGATGCTGGCGATATACTAAGTTTAGGCGGTTATGCTTCGACATTAATTCAAGAAAAAGCACACGTAAATAAACAATTAGCACCCGAATTAGCTTTTTACCGTCAAACGGGTAACGACTATCAAGCGTATCAAGCTTACATCCCACTAGGTTTTGCTAAGGTATTCTATACTCGACATGAAATGACTGATCGAGACATTATAGATAGTTACGGTGTAAAAGGCTCTTTCAATAATGACTTTGGTTTCACTGGCATTACTGATTTTACAATCAACTATGGTATTGCTCAAATCAATCCCGAATATGACAGCTCTGACACACAAGGCTGGGTTGCCCTGAGTTATAAGTGGTAATTAACTAGTAGGGTTTCAACTCAAGGTTGTATATACATTTATATTATCTGTATATACAACTACAACATAGATGTTCAGCTGGACATTATGAACGCCAAAAAGCAGGAGTAAATAGCACTAATAAGGTAAATATCTCTAACCGACCAAATAACATAGCCATAATCAGTACCCATTTACTCATATCGTTGATAGTTGAAAAATTAGCTGCCACTTCGCCAAGTCCCGGTCCAAGATTATTTATACAAGCAGCTACGGCGGTGAACGCAGTAATATCATCCATCCCCGCCGCAAGTAACAACAACATACAAATAACGAATACTGCAGCATAAGCAGAAAAGAACCCCCATACAGCTTCAACTACACGATCAGGTAAAACTTTTCGGCCTAGCTTTATGCTAAAAATAGCCCGTGGATGAACAAGTTTATTTAACTCTCTAAGACCCTGTAAGTAAAGCAACACTACTCGTACTACTTTCATTCCTCCCCCCGTACTACCGGCACAACCACCAATGAAACTAGAAAATATAAGTAACATAGGCAATAACGTTGGCCAATCAGCAAAAGAAGTAGTGGTAAATCCTGCGGTAGTACTAATAGAAACGGATTGAAACAATGCTTGATCAAGTGCTTGATCGGCATCTTGATAAGTACCTGTATTTATCAATACAGCAAAACAAATCAGCACTAAAGCCACTTGAATACCTATAAATACTTTAAACTCAGGGTCAAAAAAGTAGTTTTTTAAAGATTTATTTTGTACTGCTGCATAATGCAGGGCAAAGTTCACCCCTGCAATAAGCAAAAAGCTCACGCACACTAAGTTAATAGCTGGGCTATTAAAGTAACCCATACTGGCATCGTGGGTTGAAAACCCACCAATAGCAATGGTTGAAAACGCATGACAAATTGCATCAAAACCTGACATACCAGCAAGCCAGTAGGCTAATGCACACGCAATAGTTAAACCTAAATATATGTACCACAAGTGCTTTGCCGTATCGGCAATGCGTGGGGTCATTTTTGAATCTTTCACTGGACCAGGTGTTTCAGCACGATAAAGCTGCATACCACCGATACCCAACATAGGTAACACCGCCACGGCTAAAACAATTATCCCCATACCACCTAACCACTGTAATTGTTGGCGATACCATAATACAGCATGAGGTAAATCATCAATATGATTTAATATAGTTGCTCCGGTAGTGGTTAAGCCGGAAAAGGATTCAAAAAATGCATCTGTAGTCGACAAGTTAGGCTGATCTAATAACATTAGTGGAATAGCGGAAAAGCTGGCCAACACTAGCCAAAATAGTACGACAATCAAAAAGCCCTCTCTCGCTTTAAGGTCGGTTTTTTCATAACGATTAGGGTACCAAGCTAAAAATCCGGTGAATATGCACCAGAGAAAAGCCAAAATAAAAGGTAAACCACCACCGTCGCGATAGATTAATGAAATTAAAGCAGGAGGCAGCATGGTTACACTCAGTAGTGCAACCAACAAGCCTAGAATTCGAATAATATTTTTATATTGCACGTTTTATTTTTCTTGTTAGCTTTATTGTTCGAGAGTTGTTAACACCAATCAGACTAATTTATTGATCACTTGGCGAGAATTAATCCGTTTGGTATAACTGTAATTGCCCTGATGACAATGTGTGTAACTTATCCTGCATTAAAACCAACTTCTCAGCTGGAATAGCAAGGCTGAAAATAACGTCTTGTTGATAGTTTTGTGTAAGTACCTGCCCTTCAACCTGCCTAAGCAAATGTAAAACATCATCTACTTGGCTATATTGACATGCTAAGGTTTTGTGCACCATAGGTATTTTAATTTTTGACTGCAAAAGAGCCAAGGCTTGACGGACACTGCCACCATACGCTCTTTGTAAACCGCCAGTTCCTAACTTAATACCACCAAAATAGCGTACAACAATAGCACAGACCTGCCCTATACCACCGCCTTGTAATGCCATAAGCATAGGCTTTCCTGCGGTTCCCGTTGGCTCACCATCATCTGAAAAACCATAACCTTGGCTATCATCTGCCGCTTTAGTGAGAAAAGCATGACAATGATGGTTCGCTTGTGGGTGAAGTTGCTGTAACTCTTTTAGCATGGCTTTTGCACCTGCAATATCATTACAAGGACGCAAATAGCAGATAAAACGACTACGGTTAATAATGCTCTCATCTTCAACATCATTAACCGCTATAGGAAAGGACTTAATCACAATAGGTGCTTATTTATCTATCTTCAGTTCAATTAACATGAGTTTAGCTTAAACCTAGATCCCTAGTCATGTTTTCATTATGAGATTGGTGCACAATAATATTGTCTTCGATACGAATACCACCAAAACAGCGCATTTCATCAACATTTTTCCAATTAACTTGATCTGAATTTACCGACGATTTTAAATCCGCTAATAATGAATCAATAAAATACAGGCCAGGCTCAATAGTAAACACCTGGTTTGCTTCAATAGTACGAGAAGTTCGTAAAAATGGGTGGCTAGCTGGCGTATTTACATGTGTGCCACGCTCATCAGCCATAAACCCTCCAACATCATGAACTTGTAGACCTAAATGATGGCCTACCCCATGCGGAAAGAATGTTGAAATAATACCCGATTCTACCGCAGTACCTGCATCAACATTAATAAAGTTAAAATCTAATAGTACTTGCCCAATAGCTTTATAAGTTTCAATGTGAATATCAACATAACTTACACCTGGTTTCAAACCAGCCACGGCATTTAACATGAGTTCATCCATACGTGTAATTAACTCAGAAAATTTATCATTTTTATACGAATAAGTGCGCGTAATATCCGCAGAATAGCCGTTAAAGTTAGCCCCTGCATCAATAAGAAATGACTGATGTGCCTGTGGAGTCATTTTATCTAACGTCATGTAATGTAAAATTGAACAGTTTCTATTTAACGCAACAATATTGCCATAAGGTGTGTCATTAGTACCATAACCAATAGACTTTAGATAAGCCTGTTGAATATCATACTCGCTATCACCTTGTAAAAAAGCATTACGGGCAGCTTGGTGTGCTTTAACTGCTAGTACATTTGATTGACGAAGACACTCGTGTTCATACTTTGATTTATAACCACGATGATAATGAATATAATTAAGTAATGGCTCTGGATTAATAGCATCAAACCCTAACGCCGTAGCGACTTCAATATGACTACCTATATAGGCAAAGCCTTTTTTATCATAAGGCAGTAATTTATCTACCTCGCTGGCTTGAGTTAAAACCTTAATATCAAAGAATTCCCCCCAATAACTTTCAGCAAGTGGTGTTACTTTATGCCAGAAATCAACTGGTTGGTAATATATTAATGTAGGCTTATCTTCACCATTAACTACCAACCAAGAATTTGGTATATCTATTAATGGTAACCAATATTTAAAATGAGGATTAACTTTAAATGGGTAACTGTTATCATCAAGAAAGATCTTAATTTCTTGTCCGGAATGAATAACTAAGCCTTCTAAGTTTTCACGAGCAAGTGCGGTTTTAGTCATTTGCTGTAATTGGGCAATATGGGCTGGATATTGATTAGCCAACTTAGTATTAAGTGTTGTCATAGTTTTTGTCTCCGAAAGAACACCATCAAGAAATGTCCCTCATGATAGCATACCCCTTAGAAGTCAGGCTATTGGCAGCAGAAACACTCTCTATAAAGTAGCTACTTCTGTGCACATAACTTTGCAAATGCTAACTATTCGCTTCAGATAAGTTAATCACCTATATTCATATTAATAACTTGTTCAAATACACGACTAACCTGCCCAGGCTGATGTTGATAAATCTCTTGGTAGGCCAAGACACTTTTTACATAATTACGTGTTTCTCTAAACGGAATTGTTTCTATCCAAATATCGGCAGGCAAGTTATCACTATCCTTTAGCCATTTTTTTACTCTATAAGGGCCAGCATTATAGGAGGCTGTTGCAATAATTTGATTTCCGGAACTTTTATCAAGTAATTTACGTAAGTACTTAGTGCCTAATTTGATATTGTTCTCTGCATTATATAAATACTGTCGACTGATGCTACCACGCTTAAGCTGTTTTGCCGTATTAGGCATTAATTGCATCAAGCCTTTTGCACCGACTGATGAATGAGCATCAGTCATAAACGAACTTTCTCTCCTAGCTATCGCAAAAGCCCATGCAGGGTTTATTTCTTGTTGTTTTGCATGTTGATTAATTTTTTTATCAAAGGCTTTTGGAAAGCGCAGATCCACATCATCAAGGTAACCAACTTGTGACAAGGTGAATATTGCTCGGTCAAACCAGCCATTTTCGTTAGCCAGTTTTGCCGCGACTAGCTTTTCACGATTAGTGAGCTGGGTAAGCCAATAGCGCCACTCTCTTCGAGCTTCCACATAACGACCTAAGTAATAAAATTCAAATGCCCTTTTCGCTGAGGGATGTAATAATATAGTATTTTTTTCTTTACTACTGATGGCTAAGGGTTCATTTTGTAAACTTACCGGCGTTTCTAAATAGCTGGCAGCCAAAAACCCATAATAATGACGTTGACTAGCCAATTCAGTCATTACATCTTGACCTCGCTCTAGCTCATTTGTAGCGATTAACGCTCTTGCATACCAATACTGCCACTGTAACTCTGCTTTATATTTCGTCGGCATTTTTGCTAGCTCTTTTAGCACTTTTTGCCAATTTTGCTGCTTTATAACCTCGGTTAATTGCCATTGCATAATACTTCTATCGACATTTAGCGGGTCTAACTTTTCCAACCAAAATCGCGCTTGTATATGATTTTTACTTGCTAAGGCAACAGCAAATTTCTCCGTGATTTGTTGCTTTTGTACTGCAGTCATTGTAAATATTTTCTGCGCTTTTTTATAACTCAATAAGGCTTTATTTGGGTCCCGCCAAACTAAACGTTTAATACCGTAAGTATATATCTGACTTTCCTTTGCTGATTTATTAATAAACTTATAATGTTTCACGACTGTAGCTGGATCACGTCTGACTTGATGCCATAGCAACCCCAAGTATTGCTGTTGTTTAGGAAGCATCTGGGTTAAGTAAGGGATAAGTGTATGCTTTCCACCGTCTGCAGCTAAGCTTATACGTTGCCAAATAACATCATTCGTTCTATAACCAGCTTTTTGCCATTGCTTAATTAACGGATCACATTCTTTATCTAGTGATTTCCCTACAAGCCATAATTTTGTCACTTGTGGTAGCACTACACTGTTAGGTATACCTGCTTCTAACGAGAATTTTAATTTTTGGCAGGTAAGAGTTATATTGCTAGTACTTTTATAGAACTCTAAGAATAATCTGCCCTTGTTTTTTTTTGCTAAATATTTTAACCATTTTTTTCTTAAAGGCCAGTCTAATGGAGAACCTTGGTGTTTATCTAAAAACGACGATATTTCCCCCACAGAGGACAACTGCATAGTATCGATTAGACGTCGTTGATCTAGATATGGCTGTAACGGATAATAATACAGCTGGTTATACAAATTTTTATACTGTTGTGTGTAACTTTTCGCTAATAATTTTTCAGCTTTTATGAAAATTCTTTGTTGGCCTACATCGGTATTAATTTGTAAACTTTCACTTGCTGATGCTGTCGCAACGACAGTAACGACACTGATTAAAAACAATATATTATTAAGAGTGTTGTTCATTAGCACCTCGTGATTCGGCTGATAATATTCAACGGAAAAACATATTTAATGTAGATTATGATGATAACTTGAGTATAGCTGAAGCTTTTTTTTCAACCTTGATCTTACTATATTTCTTATGTCGAATTACTTCGATAAGGTATAATTGTTTTTTAGCTAATTTATAAATGCAGTGTTATGCCTTCAACTATTTTCCAACAAACAGACCACACTCTCGATGCCATAGGCTTACGTTGCCCAGAACCAGTAATGATGGTTCGGATGAATATAAGAAAAATAGCTAGCGGTGAAACCATATTAATAAAGTGTGATGACCCTTCTACCGCAAGAGATATACCGAGCTTTTGCCGATTTATGGAACATGAACTTCTCGCTAAGCAAACAGAAACATTACCTTTTCTCTATGTTATTAAAAAAAGTTAACTGATACTTATTGTTTTTATTGGCAAGTTGTAAGCAAGTATTTCCACTCGGAACTTTCAGTTATTTGTATTGCCCTATATTAAGCAGCTATTGATAGCTACTACATTAATGGAGTAATACAAGATGGTTACAACTAGCAATAATAAATTCATTTCACTGTTACAAGACAATAAAAAATTTCTTCTTTTTATATTTTTAATGTCAGTATTTCGAAGTGCTGTCGCTGACTGGTATTCCGTACCTACGAGTTCAATGCAACCCACGATTTACGAAGGAGATAGAGTTGTAGTAAATAAAATAGCATATGACATACGTCTACCTTTTAGTAACCTAACCTTATTTTCTCTTAATACGCCTCAACGTGGTGAGATAATAGTTTTTGAATCTAAAGCTGCTGACCTTAGATTAATTAAACGAATTATAGGCTTACCTGGCGATGTAGTATCTATGAGCAACGAAGAGATTAAAATTAATGGCCAAGCTTTAACATACAAACCAGCTAGTAATACAACTCAGCAATACAATGTTGATGAGTTAACAACCACAACTGAATCTTTAGGAGAAATTCAACATCGTATAAATATTGATAATAGCGTAAGTAATCAGCTCAGTAGCTTTTCTGCAGTAACCGTTCCCACAGGGCATTATTTAGTTTTAGGAGATAACCGACGACATAGCGCCGACTCTCGTGTTTATGGTTTTGTTCCACATAGCGAATTAAAAGGTAAGGCTACCGCTATCGCTTTTTCTGTTAATTACGATAATTATTATATTCCACGCGCTGATCGATTATTCCAAGATATTTATAGTTTATAAAAGATAAATAATTTTACACTGGTTATTAAGCACAAAAGTTATAGCATTAAGTAAATATAAATCCTCAAACCTTCGAAGGAATGAGGATTTTTATGTCCGTAATCAGCCGTTCAGTTACGCTGGTATCTGTGCTTTTTTCAACATAACAAAAAGCCTATCTTTAAGTTTTAGTCTATGTTTCTTTCGTCCTTCTAAATATTCATCACTAGTATTCTCAACACGCTGCTCTATCCGGTTAACCTCTTGATCAATTTCATGATATTCTTTGAACAATCGAACAAAGTGATTATCATTCATTTTCAAGTAATGTATTTCATCTGTTAAGTTTGGAAACTCGTGGTGTAAATCATGTTTCTCTAATGTCATTAATCTCTCCAAGGGTTATTTATATATTCCATTTAAAGCGCGCAATTGATGCACTTGGTTGTATAAGGTAATGCTGATAATCGGTCACGGTTAATTGGCTCATCGCACTCGCTACAATAACCATATAAACCTTCCGCTAGCCTAATTAATGCCAACTTTACTAGAGTTAATTCTAATTTTGCTTCGTGATGAATTTCATCAAGTACACCATCGTTTTCAGTCTCAGTCACTTGTTCCGCAAAGTCTTGTGGGCGCCCTTTATGAAAATCCGCTTCTATTGCGACAATTCGTTTGGTTAGCTGTTCTTGTTTATCTTCTAATAATACAGTTATCTCTTTGCTAGTCATAAAAGTCTCCTTATTGCTCAGTGCGAATGTCTTTATTACATTCACCTTACGCTTATCTGTATTCTTATTGTTGATCTAGCACAATTTATTTACGTCATATTATTAATATTAGTAGTTATTAAATTTTAGGCATAAAAAAAGGCCATGTTGCCATGACCTCTTGTAACTATTTTGATCTTACTTTATTACTGAAGTACTGATATATCAGCTATAGCAAAGAAACTGTTTCTAATTTCATTAAGTAAAGTTAAACGGTTTGTTTTTACTGCTTCATCATCACTCATCACCATGACATTATCAAAAAATGTATCAATAGGTGCTTTAAGTAGTGCTAGTTCTGTAAGTGCTGCTTGGTAGTTTTTATCTGACATTAACGGTGCAACTTTCAAACTTATTTCTTGATAGATATTTGCTAAATCACGTTCAGCTTGTTCTGTTGCCAACTCAGTATTAAACGTTTTATAAAGTTCACCATTAAATTTAGCTAATATATTACCAACACGCTTATTTGCCGCAGCAAGTGTTGCTGCTTCTGGTAATTCACCAAAGAAACTGACCGCTTTAATTCGTTTTTCAAAATCAAGTGGCGCACTTGGTTTTTTAGCTAATACAGCCTGAATTACATCAACACTGATATCCTGCTCTTGATAGAACGCACGGAAGCGGCCCATAATAAAATCAAGAACATCACTAGCAGTATTTTCATTAACTAACTTATCACCAAATAATTCGATGCTTTTGTTAATTAGCGCTGAAAGGTCTAAATCAAGCTGTTTTTCGATTATAATACGGATACTGCCAATAGCCGCTCTTCGTAGTGCAAATGGGTCTTTATCACCCTTAGGCGCCTGATTAATACCAAAGATGCCGACTAAACTATCAATTTTATCACTGATAGCAACTGCACAGCCAATATTCGCTTCGGGTAATGCATCACCAGCAAAGCGTGGACGATATTGGTCTTCTAGTGCTTGGGCGATATTTTCATTTTCACCGTCATGTATAGCATAGTATTTACCCATAGTGCCTTGCACTTGCGGAAATTCTAGTACCATTTCAGACATCAAATCGGTTTTACTTAACAAACCGGCACGGTAAGCATCTTGGGCATTTTCACTCAACTGTTCAGCAATAAATTGTGACAAAGCAGCAATTCGTTCAGATTTTGCTTTCAGTGTACCAAGCTGCTTTTGAAACAGTACTGATTCAAGACTAACTAACCTAGATTCTAAGGTTTGCTTTTTATCTGTTTTAAAGAAAAATTCAGCATCAGCCAAACGTGGACGAATAACTTTTTCATTACCAAAAACGACAGTGTTTGGATCTTTTGATTCAATGTTAGTCACAAAAATAAACTTGTTAACCAATTGACCCTTTTTATCTGTTACTGGGAAATATTTCTGATGATCTTTCATCGAATAGATCAGTGGCTCTGCTGGAACATTTAAGAAGTCTTCATCAAATGTTCCTACTAATGTTACCGGCCATTCAACTAATGCTGTTACTTCATTAAGTAACTCTTCATCGATAAGGGCAACAGCATCAATATCATTGGCAACTTGTTTTATTTGCTCAACAATTTTGCTTTGTCTTTCATTAAAATCTACTTCAACAAAAGCCTTGGCTAATTCAGCTTGATAATCCTTAGCATGACTGATTGTCACTAAACCTTCATGATGAAAACGATGCCCTTGTACTTGATTACTTGAAGTAACGCCAAGTGCTTCACCCGCAATAATTTCATTGCCAAAAAGCATTGTTAACGTATGTACAGGACGAATGAACTGAATGCGTTCAGCCCCCCAACGCATAGGTTTAGCGATCGGTAGTTTGTTTAACGCGGTAGTAACCATATCGGGTACTAAATCAGTAACCTTCTTACCTGCTACCGTCGCTTTATGAAGCAACCATTCACCTTTGTCTGTAACCAAACGTTGAGCTTGCTCAACTTCAATGCCGTTTGATTTTGCCCAGCCTTGCGCAGCTTTACTAGCGTTGCCAGCATCATCAAAAGCAACATTAACCGCAGGACCACGTTTTTCAATCGTTTTATCTTGTTGTTTATCAACTAAATCAAAAACTTGTACAGCTAAACGACGTGGCGTAGCAAACCATTTAATGTCACTATAAGCTAAATCATGGCTATCAAGCTGGACTTTAATATTATCAAAGAAAGCCGTTGCTAATGTTTTTAATGATTTGGGTGGTAACTCTTCGGTACCAAGTTCAATAAGGAGTGTTTCAGTTATCATTATTTAGCTCCTTTTTCTGAAGATGTAGTTAAAGGTGTAGCTGATACTTTATTATCTTTACGCTCACCATCTTTACATAATGGGAAACCCAGCTCTTCACGCTTCTGGTAATAAGCTTCGGCAACAGCTTTCGATAATGTACGTACTCTTAAAATGTAACGTTGACGTTCGGTAACTGATATAGCATGGCGTGCATCAAGTAAGTTAAAGGCGTGTGATGCTTTCATAACTTGTTCGTAGGCAGGTAAAGGTAAGTTAGCCTCAATAAGTTTTTGACTATCTTTCTCACACTGATCAAACTGTGCAAATAAAGCATCTACATCAGCGTGTTCAAAGTTATAAGTTGACTGCTCTACTTCATTTTGATGGAAAATATCGCGGTAATAAACAGTGCCTAACGGGCCATCTGTCCACACAAGGTCATAAATACTATCTACGTTTTGAATGTACATAGCTAGACGCTCTAGACCATAAGTTATTTCTCCTGTAACTGGAGTACACTCTAAGCCACCAACTTGTTGGAAGTAAGTAAACTGAGATATTTCCATACCGTTAAGCCAAATTTCCCAACCTAAGCCCCAAGCACCTAATGTTGGGGATTCCCAGTTATCTTCAACAAAACGAATATCATGAACAAGCGGATCTATGCCTAACTCTTTTAATGAGTTTAGATAAAGCTCCTGAATATTCTTAGGCGATGGCTTTAACATTACTTGGAATTGATAATAATGCTGTAAACGGTTTGGATTTTCACCATAACGACCATCAGTTGGACGACGGCACGGCTGTACATAAGCACTGCTCATTGGCTCAGGGCCAATAGAGCGTAAAAAAGTCATCGGGTGGAATGTACCAGCCCCTACTTCAATATCAAGAGGCTGTACTATTACACAACCTTGACGCGACCAATATTCTTGCAATTGCAAAATTAAGCCCTGAAAAGTTTTACTGTTGTATGTTGTCATGGTGTTCAAATTCACTTTTGTCTTATTTAACTGAGCAAACAGTGTTTGCTAGGAGTTTTATTCGATTTTTCAGTATAGCTTTTTTAGAGTATTTATCCTACAAAAATGCCCGATATGAAGATCGGGCATATTTAGGTAAAACTAATATTAACTATACATCAAGGTTAGACACTTTTAAGGCATTTTCTTCTATAAAGTTTCTACGTGGTTCAACATGATCACCCATTAAGGTAGTGAACAATTGATCTGCCGCAATAGCATCTTCAATAGTAACTTGTAACATGCGACGTGTGTCTGGATCCATAGTAGTTTCCCATAACTGCTCAGGGTTCATCTCACCCAACCCTTTATAGCGCTGTATGTATTGACCACGTTTTGATTCAGCCATTAACCAATTCAATGCTTCTTCAAAGCTAGTTACTGCATTTACTTTTTCGCCACGCTTAACGTAAGCACCTTCTTCCATCATGCCATTAATCACTTCATTTAAAGCCATAATTGCAGAGAATTCCTTTGATTGTAAGAACTCATAACTACAACTGTACTCTGTATCAATGCCATGCTTTCTAACAATAAAATTAGGATAGTAAGTACTACGCTCCTGATTATACTTCACTTCAATTTTATAAATTGAGCCATTACCATCTTGATTTTCAAGTTGAGTAATTAAGTTTTTAGCCCATTCATTTACTTTGGCTTCATTGGTAAAATCTTCAGGTGAGATAGTACTGCTGTATATCATTTTCTCTAAAATATCAGCTGGAATCTGCCTAGAAACACGTTTAACAATATCCATTGTTTTACGGTATTGATTTACCAATTGCTCTAAACCAGCACCTGAAATAGCAGGAGCTTCTTCATTCACATAAATAGCAGCATGATCAAGTGCTAGGGTTGTTAAGTATTCTGTTAAACCCTCATCATCTTTAATATAACGCTCTTGTTTACCTTTTTTCACTTTGTATAGTGGTGGTTGAGCAATAAATATATGACCACGTTCCATGATTTCTGGCATTTGACGATAGAAGAAGGTCAATAATAACGTACGGATGTGAGAACCATCGACATCGGCATCTGTCATGATAATGATGCTGTGATAACGAAGTTTTTCAGGGTTATATTCATCACGACCAATACCACAACCGAGGGCTGTTATTAACGTACCGACTTCCTGAGAAGAAATCATCTTATCAAAACGGGCTTTTTCAACGTTAAGGATTTTACCTTTCAGCGGAAGTATAGCTTGGTTTTTACGATTACGTCCCTGCTTGGCTGAACCACCAGCAGAGTCCCCTTCCACAATATATATTTCAGATAAAGCAGGATCTTTTTCCTGACAATCAGCAAGTTTACCAGGTAAACCTGCGATATCTAATACACCTTTACGGCGAGTCATTTCTCGGGCTTTACGAGCAGCTTCACGTGCTCTTGCAGCATCAACGATTTTCATAATGATTGTACGAGCAATGCTTGGGTTTTCTAGTAGATACTCACCTAGTTTCTCACCCATCGCTTGTTCTACTGCAGTTTTCACTTCTGATGAAACAAGCTTATCTTTTGTTTGTGATGAGAACTTAGGATCAGGAACTTTAACAGATATTACAGCAGTTAAACCTTCACGTGCATCATCACCAGTAGCACTCGTTTCAGTAGCACCACCTTTCTTACTCTTATTAAGACCTTCTTTAGTCATATAAGAATTTAGTGTTCTAGTAAGTGCTGTTCTAAAGCCACTTAAGTGCGTTCCGCCATCTTTCTGTGGGATATTATTGGTAAAACAATAAATCCCTTCTTGGAAACCATCATTCCACTGCATGGCAACTTCAACAATAATGCCGTCTTCACGCTCTAAATCAAAGTAGAAAATCTCGTCGTTCACCGGCGTTTTGTTGGTATTTAAGTAATCAACAAACGCTTGAATACCACCATCATATTTAAAGTGGTCTTCTCTACCTTCCCCACGCTCATCAATTAATTTAATTGATATACCAGAGTTCAAAAATGATAATTCACGAATACGCTTAACAAGAATATCATAATGAAATAATACATCTGTAAAAGTATCAGTACTTGGCCAGAAACGTACTTCTGTACCAGTTCTATCACTAACCCCCACTTCTGCAAGAGGAGCTTCTGATTCACCTATATGATAAAACTGTTCATACAATTTACCATCACGGCGAATATTTAGTTTCAGTTTTTCACTTAATGCATTAACAACAGAAATACCAACACCATGAAGACCACCAGAAACTTTATAGCCGGAATCTTCGCCACCAAATTTACCACCAGCATGAAGAACCGTCATGATAACTTCTGCTGCTGAAATACCTTCTTCAGGGTGAATTTCTGTTGGAATACCACGACCATCATCCTGTACAGATACAGATCCATCTAAATGGATGGTCACTATAATATCCGAACAATGTCCTGCCAATGCTTCATCGATTGAGTTATCTAAAACCTCAAAAACCATATGATGTAAACCAGTGCCATCATCCGTGTCACCAATATACATACCAGGTCTTTTACGTACTGCATCAAGTCCTTTTAGTACTTTAATACTGGACGAGCCATATTCATTTTCTACTGTCATAGTTTTAGCCTACTCAATCATTACTGAATTATTCACAGGTAATATACCACCATGTTTCACGTGAAACATATGATATTTTATTTTCTTATTACTCTCATTATTAGTAACTGAACTGTCACTTATAAAAGGTTGTAATACACCTTCCTCTATTGCCGTAATAACAACTTGGCAATCCAAGTTATTAATCGCTGCTGACAAGGATTGTCTAGAATTTGAATCTAGCTCAGCTCCTATATCATCAATAAGCAAAATTGGTTTTACTCGGTTAACTCTTGCAATCAATTTTGCTTGTGCAAATGTTAACGCCAGTAAAAACAACTTTTGTTGTCCTCTTGATAGCTGACTTTCTAATGCCTGCTTTGCAATAAGGAACTTTAGGTCAAACTTATGCGCTCCATAAATACTATAACCAAATGCTTGCTCTCTTTCATAGGCATCGGATAAAGCATCAATTAAAGTTTTCTTTTGTGGCCAGCCCTGTAAGTATTGAACAGTCACTTTATCTGCTATAGCTGGTAACAATATATTTAACCAATAAGGCAACTCAACGATTAAATCTGAAATATACTTTGCCCTAACCTCCGCAACATCCTTTGAAAGTTGACAAAATAATCCGGTCCAATAATCTAAAGTTGCTCTATCTAATGCATTACGTATACACGCATTACGCTGCTTTAATACTCTATTAAATTCACGCCATTGTTTTGATGAATCATGTTTCACGTGAAACATACCTAATTCAACAAACCGACGACGTTCCTTAGGGCCACCAAAGAAAAGTTTAAAACTTTCAGGAGTGACTATCTGAACTGCTATATTTTTTGCTAATTCAGACAAACGGGCGTGACGTTCTCCATTTATTTTTATTAGCGTGACACCTGTACCTAAATTTTTACTTAAACCAAGTTGTAAGTCGTTTGCATCTTTAATACTCACAACAAAGTTGTCCGTTTCATAACTTGCAAGGTGCTCTACTTTACTCGTACGAAATGACTTACCGTGCCCTAAAAAAAAGATAGCTTCAAGTAAACTACTCTTGCCGCTACCATTATCACCAACAAAAAAATTTAGGTTAGGATGTAAATCAAGAACGAGTGAAGACAAGTTTCTGAAATTGTACGTTGTAAGCCGAGCTACACTCATTAGTAAATAAACATGCTTATAACCTATAAACGCATAGGCATAACAACATAGAGAGCTTCACCATTGCTACTACCTTCTATAACCACACTACTATTTGCATCCGCTAAAGTAAATTTAACATTTTCATCTTTAATTGCACTCAATACATCAAGTACGTAACTAACGTTAAAACCAATTTCTAAATCACCATAGGGAAATTGTATTTCAATTTCTTCTTCGGCTTGTTCTTGTTCTGGATTGTTAGCCGTAATTTTTAGATTTAGTTCAGAGAAATTTAAACGTACACCTTTAAACTTTTCATTAGATAAAATTGATGCTCGTGATAAAACCTGACGAAGTGCATCTTTGTTTGTTTCAAAAACCTTATCACCATTACGAGGAAGAACTCGACGGTAATCAGGAAAACGACCATCTACTAATTTACTAGTAAAAGAAAATTCAGTATCAATAATACGAATATGATTTGAACCAAGGAAAACCTGAACTGATTCATCAACAGGTGCTAGTAAACGAATGATCTCTAATATCCCCTTGCGTGGCACAATAACTTGTCTTGCAGGAAGTGATAAAGACTCATTCGATATTTTGCAAATAGCTAAACGGTGACCATCAGTGGCAACAGAACGGATTTCATTTCCTTCACTTTCAATAGACATACCGTTCAAATAATAACGAACATCTTGGTTTGCCATTGAGAAATGAGTACTTTCAATTAAACGTAAAAACTCAGATTTTAATAATTGAAATTCAACATCACCCTTCCACTCTTCAATATTTGGAAAATCTACTGCAGGTAAAGTAGAAAGAGAATAACGACTGCGGCCTGAAGATAACTTTATAGTTTCATCGATCACTTCAAAAGTAATTAAGGAGTTTTCAGGTAAGCTTTTACATATATCTAACAACTTTCGAGCTGGTATTGTAATTTTACCATCTGCACCTTGATTCTGGATTTCAGCGTAAGCAACCATCTCAAGTTCTAAATCAGTAGCTGTTAGAGTAAGTGATTGTCCACTTACATCAAAAAGTATATTACTTAAAATTGGCAATGTGCTTTTACGTTCTACTGCACCAGAAACCAATAACAATGGTTTAAGTAATAATTCCCTATTCAGTGAAAACTTCATTTTGGTACCTGCTTAAGTGCTAATGTTTTATTTTAAGATTAAGAAGAAAGTGTTCTAATTAAATTTGAATAATCTTCTTTAATATCATGCGTCTCTTCACGTAAAGATTTAACTTTACGACAGGCATGTAAGACAGTTGTATGATCTCGACCACCAAATGCATCACCAATTTCAGGTAAACTGTGATTGGTTAGCTCTTTAGATAATGCCATGGCGATTTGGCGAGGTCGAGCAACAGAGCGGTTTCGACGTTTTGATAACAAGTCTGCAATTTTAATTTTATAATACTCTGCAACTGTTCGTTGAATATTATCTATAGTGACTAACTTATCTTGCAAGGCAAGTAGATCTCGCAATGCCTCACGAACAAAATCGATAGTAATAGCACGCCCGGTGAAATTAGCATTAGCAATGACACGATTTAAAGCGCCTTCAAGCTCACGAACATTAGAGCGAAGCCTTTTTGCAATAAAAAATGCTACTTCATCAGCTAAGTTAATCTGACTTTCTTGAGCTTTACGCTTTAAAATAGCAACTCTGGTTTCAAGCTCAGGCGGTTCAATTGCTAATGTTAATCCCCAACCAAACCTAGATTTCAACCGATCATCAACCCCATTAATCTCTTTGGGGTAACGGTCACTTGTCAATATAACCTGTTGATTACCTTCAAGAAGTGCGTTAAACGTATGGAAAAATTCTTCTTGAGTACGTTCTTTACCAGCGAAAAATTGAATATCATCGATAAGTAAGGCATCAACACTACGGTAATATTGCTTGAATTTTTCCATAGCATTATTTTGTAATGCTCTAACCATATCCTGCACAAACCGTTCGGAATGCATGTAAGCAATTTTTGCGTTGGGTTTGTTAAGTAAAATACCATTACCAACAGCGTGCAATAAATGTGTTTTACCTAAACCTGTCCCGCCGTAGATAAATAAGGGGTTATAAGCCGTGCCTGGATTATCAGCAACTTGCGATGCTGCGGCTCGAGCCAATTGGTTAGATTTACCTTCAACAAAATTATCAAAGGTATAATTAAGGCGAACATTGGTTTTTTTAGGAATATTGCTTTCAGGCTCAGAAACTTTGGGAGCTGAGCTGGTTTTGGCAAACAATGTTTCGTGGCCACCAATATTAACAGGTGCTGAATTATTACTAACGGCATTATTAATAACAGGTTTACTACCGACGTCAAAACGTAGAAGTAATGGATTATTAGCTTCGTTAATTGTTAGCAATTCGTTAATACGATTTACATATTTATCTCTAACCCAATCAAGCACAAAGCGATTAGGAGCATATAGCGTCATAACATTATCGTTTATGACGCACTGCAAGGGTCGGATCCACATACTAAATTGCTGAGCAGGCAACTCTTCTTGCAGAACAGATAGGCAACGTTGCCAAGGTGAATGATCCAACCAAAACTCCAGTAGTAACTAGGTTAATATTTTTCTGGTGGCTATTATCTATTGAGTTATCCACAAGTGCAATATTGACTTTTCACTATTATAATATTTTTTCATCAATAGGAACCTAACCACCTGTAAATAAACAATTAAACTGTTATGAATTAACAAAAAAAACTATATGAATTATTGGTATATTTCACTTTAAAGGAGTAATTAATAAAAATAGTTATTAAGATTAGAAAACACATAATGTGATAAAACTGTGAATATCGTTAATAATAGCGGTAAAGATCACCACGATCCTCCGACAATTAACAAGGATCTTTATTAAATTAGCTTACATAAATCATTGACAATAGCTCACGTAAGCATTAATATTCGGCCTCATTTTTTAGACCAGTGTGCTCAAAAGGCTGTTTTGCCAGGGCAACAACAACCGACGGATTAGCGTAATGAAAAGAACATTTCAACCTAGCGTACTAAAGCGTAAACGTAACCACGGATTCCGTGCTCGCATGGCAACTAAAAATGGCCGTGCTGTAATAGCTCGCCGCCGTGCCAAAGGCCGTGCAAGCCTTAGTGCTTAATATCAAATCTTGTTTACAATATTTGATATAAGGTAACCTGACTATGGTTACTTACAAATTTAATCGGGAGTCACGTCTGTTGACTCCCGGTCATTTTCAAACAGTTTTTTCTAAACCTGTCCGCTTTGGCTCCCGCCACTTTACTATATTAGTAACTCAAAAACCTCATACTCTCGTTTCTGATAAAAATAATTCAGTTGCTAAAAATCGTTTAGGCTTAGCTATTGCTAAAAAACGAGTAAAACTTGCTGTGCAACGTAATCGCATTAAAAGGCAAGTGAGAGAAAGCTTCCGTCTAAATCAACATAATTTACCCGCTATCGATATAGTTGTTATGGTTAAATCTGGCATTGATCAACTTGATAACAATGCGGTAAACCAGGAATTAGAAAAAATATGGCGAAAAATAATTCAGCGCCACAAAAGCTAGTAATTACGGGAATAAAAGGCTACCAAAGCTTTATTAGCCCATTACTAGGTTCTAATTGTCGATTTACTCCTACCTGTTCTTTCTATGCTATAGAAGCAATTAATCGTTTTGGAGTAGTAAAAGGCGGTTGGTTAGCAGGCAAACGTATATTAAGATGTCATCCACTAAATGAGGGTGGCGAAGATCCTGTTCCACCACTTAAAAAGAATAAATAGTCACCAAGACTAAAAGATGGTTGGTTAACAAGCTAACGTATACTAAAATGCCACGCACTTATCATATTTAAATTTATGCACGGGAAATATTCCTGCTGCCAACACAAAAAAGAGAAGTAAATTTTATGGAATCCCAACGCAGTCTACTTTTTATTGCGCTTATGGTTGTTACTTATTTACTGTTTAGTCAATGGCAGCAACAAAATGCACCAATAACTGAGCAAACAAGTATTAACCAAAACCAGTCTGGTGAAATTGCCAATGCAGATTTTGTTCCTGAATCATCAGATGCGCAAATAAGCTCTGTAAAATCAAATGAAACTTCTGCCAAGTTGATTACAGTAACCACTGATACATTAATTCTAAAAATTAATAGTCAAGGTGGCGATATTGTTGATGCTAAATTAATAAAATTTGATACCGAACAAGGTAATGATATTCCATTTACTATTTTACAAAATGGTAATCAAAAATATATTGCTCAAAGTGGTTTGACAGGTGCCAACGGCATTGACCGAATTATTAAAGGCCGACCAATATATACCAGTACACAAAGCAATTATGAATTAACAAATGATAAGTTGAGCATTGATTTAGTTTTTCATGATGCCAGTGGCATGACAGTTACTAAACGCTTTACTTTCACTAAAGATAGCTATCGGGTAGATGTAGAATACTTAATTGACAATAACACAGCAAATAGCGTTTCAGTACAAATGTACGGTCAACTTAAACAGTCTACTGTTGTAGAGTCTGGCAGTGGAATGCTACCAACTTATCGTGGAGCCGCATACTCAACAACAGAAGAGCGTTACGAGAAATATGATTTTGACGACATTCAAGAGGCAAATTTAGCGAAAGTGACAGCTGGTGGTTGGGTTGCAATGTTAGAACATTACTTTGTTTCAGCTTGGGTGCCTAAAGCTGAAGATAGTAACCAAATATATACTACTTTCAGTAATAATTTTGAAGCCGTTATCGGTTTTAAAGCGCCAGCAGTAATCATTGATGCTGGCCAACAAGGTACTACCTCTGCCATATTTTATGTGGGTCCTAAAGATCAATACGTACTTGACGAAATAGCTGATAACTTAGGTTTGACCATAGATTACGGTTTCTTATTTATGATCAGTAAACCATTATTCTGGTTACTACTTACTATTCAAAGTTTTGTTACTAACTGGGGTGTTGCTATTATTATCATCACCTTAATTGTAAAAGGTGGTATGTATCCACTAACGAAAGCGCAATATACCTCAATGGCTAAAATGCGTGATTTAGCACCTAAAATGGCGCAACTTAAAGAGCGCTTTGGTGACGACAGACAAAAAATGTCACAAGCTACGATGGAGATGTACCGTAAAGAAAAGGTAAATCCAGCTGGTGGTTGTTTGCCATTATTACTGCAAATGCCGATCTTCTTAGCTCTTTACTGGGTATTTTTAGAAAGTGTTGAACTACGTCATGCACCGTTTGTTTTCTGGATTCAAGATTTGTCTGCAATGGACCCATTTTTTGTATTGCCTATTTTAATGGGTGCAAGTATGTATGTAATGCAAAAAATGCAACCAATGACAATTCAAGATCCAATGCAGCAGAAAATAATGCAATACATGCCAGTAGTATTTTCAATATTCATGGCTTGGTTCCCATCAGGCTTAGTACTTTACTGGTTAGTGAGTAACTTAATATCTATTGCTCAAATGAAAGTTATCTTTGCTGGTATTGCCAAACAAAAAGAAGCTAAAGCGGCTTAAATTTTTTGTAAATAATTACCAAAAAATATGTAAATTACAAGGCGATTACTGTTTAGCAGTAATCGCCTTTTTTATTATTAGCTCGTTAACTTTTGGGCTTTAGCTTTGAAATAAAGTAAAATAACCACATTCAACTCTTCAACTTAATTATCTCGCTATGACTTCTATTTCTCAAACAACGACAATCGCCGCACAAGCCACAGCACCTGGTCGTGGTGGTGTCGGAATAATTAGAGTATCAGGCCCTGAAGCAAAAAATGTTGCTCAAGCAATTTTAGGTCGAATTCCTGAAGTAAGAAAAGCTGAGTATTTACCCTTTTTAGATGGCTCAATAACAGATAAGCCACAAGTTTTAGATCAAGGCATTGCACTGTACTTTAAGGCACCAAACTCATTTACTGGTGAAGATGTAATCGAATTTCAAGGTCATGGCGGCCCAGTTATTCTAGATATGCTACTTAAAGCAATACTTACTATACCAAAAGTCATTATGGCCAAACCTGGTGAATTTAGTGAACAAGCCTTTTTGAATGATAAACTCGACTTAACTCAAGCAGAAGCCATTGCTGATTTAATTAACTCCAGTTCAGAACAAGCGGCTCGCTCTGCCCTGCACTCTTTGCAAGGTGACTTCTCCAAACTTGTACATGAAATGGTAGAAAGCATTATTCATCTTCGAATGTATGTTGAAGCTGCAATTGATTTTCCAGAAGAGGAAATTGATTTTCTTGCCGATAAAAAAATACTGACAGATCTAAAAAGTATTATTAGCCAAGTAGAGGATGTTCGTAAACAAGCCCAACAAGGCAGTATTATTCGTGAAGGTATGCGCGTAGTTATAGCAGGAAGACCCAATGCGGGTAAATCAAGCTTATTAAACGCCTTAAGTGGTAAACAGAGCGCCATCGTTACCGATATAGCAGGTACTACACGTGATGTGCTCGCTGAACAAATTCACATAGATGGCATGCCCCTGCACATAATTGATACAGCTGGCTTGCGTGACAGTGATGACGTGGTTGAGCAAATAGGTATTGAACGTGCCTGGCAAGAAATTAAGCAAGCAGATCGTGTTTTATTGATGGTAGATGCTAGTAAAGACCACAATGTAATAGATGATGAACAAGATATAAAGGATTACTACCCTGAATTTTTTGCTAAGCTGCCTGATAATATAGGGCTAACACTAATCAGAAATAAAGCCGATGTAAATAATAGCAAAACAGGCTTTGCTGAATTTACTGATAGCGATGGTACACAACATGCCGTTATTACGTTATCAGCCAAAACAGGTGATGGCATAAACAGCTTAAAAGAGCACTTAAAAACTATTATGGGTTACCAAGGTAGTACCGAAGGTGGTTTTATGGCGAGAAGACGTCATTTACTAGCACTGGAGAATACCCATCAACATTTATTGACCGGCTTAGATCAACTTGAGTCGTATGTTGCGGGAGAGATCTTGGCTGAAGAATTACGAATTTGTCAGCAAGAACTGGATCAAATCACTGGTGAGTTCACCAGCGATGATCTTTTAGGTAAGATCTTCAGTTCTTTTTGTATTGGTAAGTAACAGCAACCACAAAAACTCAGTGATGTTTTATATTAGTTAGTTAAGTGTCTTATACTTATCATTTTTATCAATATATAAAGTAAATAACATTAAGTAATGTAACCGGTATAAAAATACAGGGTAGCTATGTAATGAAAGGGCGCTATCCTGTTTTCAAAATACTCTAATGCTGATTATTAGCGCTTTAAAAGTTTTTATCCAGAAATCCCCTCCCTCTAATACCTTATTCATGTCCCTACCTTTCGTGTAATAAGAATTCTTCATAGCTAACTCCTTATCTCTAGAGTAGCATCTACAGATATATTACAAAGATATAGAATAATATAATACCAATTCCATTAAGTTTGTGATCTTGTTGTGCGAAGGAAAAATAAATCAAGGTAAGGCGCTCGATTGAGCAATAGCTGGCTATTGGAATTGAGAGAAACGAATTCTTGGGGTATTTTAACCAGCACAAGTGGGCAATAATTTAATGGAATTGGTATAACTAAAAGTATATTCAAATAGTTTGTTGATCTGTGCTTAAGTAATACAATAAATCCGCGTATATTATTGTAATTCATAACCCCATTTTATAAAAAAGAGACCCTCTATGAGCTCAATTCAAATCATTGTTGGCAGTATGCTTGGTGGCACAGAATATGTTGCAGAAGCCTGTGAAGAAGTCCTAAATGAACTTGATCATAATGTTAATATTCATTTACAACCAGACTTTAACAGTATCATTAATTGTACTTTCACGAACAATAGCGAACAAAAAAAGAACAAAAAAGCTACTTGGATCATTTGCACCTCTACACATGGAGCTGGTGAATACCCTGACAATATCAAACAATTTATAAGTGATCTAAGTAATTGTGATCAAGATCTATCCACTGTGAGATTTTTAACCATTGGGATAGGTGACTCTAGTTACGATACTTTTTGCAAAGCCGCGAAAGATGCAACAAAACTACTATTATCAAAGGGTTGCAGTGAATTAACATCCATAAAAACCTTTGATATGTCAGAAGATATTGATCCAGAAGAGCTTGCTAAGCAGTGGATCAGTACAAATATAGATCTACTTTAGATCTATAGTGATCAGTTACACATAAGTTATTAACAGTTATCACTCTACTTTTAATTAAATGTGGATAAACACCTTAACAACCCGTTATTTTTCTATTATTATTCAGTTGATTAAATTATATTTAAATCAGCCTGTGTATAACTAAGCCTTTTGATCAAAGCTTATTTGCTGATTGATCAAAGCTTGATCACAAGGTTATCATTACTCTTACTTATTAATAAATATAAGAAAAATGTACTTACCCACAGAAAATAACGATCCTAATAAGTAATAATAATAAGATCTTTATAAAGATCTCTTTTATATATTAAAGATCTACCCCGATCTTTTTTACGTATTTGATCGTATCCTTGTAGAGAAAAAAGCGGTAAAATATGTACCCTAATTTTTGAGTGATGCAAATTTTGCAACACGATTTTTAAACAAAAACTTTAACTAATTTTAATTAAGCAGGATTGTTATTTTATGTGGTATCAAGAGTCTTATGACGTAATTGTTGTTGGTGGTGGTCATGCTGGAACAGAGGCCTCACTTGCAGCAGCTCGTATGGGTTGTAAAACGCTTTTGTTAACTCATAACATAGACACTTTAGGACAAATGTCTTGTAATCCAGCTATCGGTGGCATTGGTAAAGGTCATCTAGTTAAAGAAATTGATGCGCTCGGAGGCTTAATGGCAACTGCCATTGATCACAGTGCTATTCAATTTAGAACTTTAAATTCCAGCAAAGGCCCTGCGGTAAGAGCTACTCGTGCCCAAGCTGATCGCGCTTTATATCGTTCTTATGTTCGTAACGTACTAGAAAACCAAGAAAATTTAACTATTTTTCAACAACCATGCGACGACTTGATTCTTGAAAACGATCTTGTGGTTGGTGTATCTACTCAAATGGGCCTTAAATTTAAAGGTAAAACGGTAGTGCTTACTGTAGGTACTTTCCTTGCAGGCCAGATTCATATTGGTTTAAATAATTATCAAGGAGGTCGAGCCGGTGATCCAGCAAGTATAAATCTAGCTGCTAAAATGCGTGATATGCCATTTAGAATGGATCGTTTAAAAACAGGTACACCACCAAGACTTGATGCAAGATCGTTAGATTTCTCTGTTATGGAAGAACAACCAGGTGATACACCTAGCCCTGTATTTTCTTTTATGGGATCACAAGCTGATCATCCAGAGCAAATTTCTTGTTATATCACTCACACCAATGAAAAGACTCATCAACATATTCGTGATGGTTTAGACAGGTCTCCAATGTATACGGGTGTTATTGAAGGTGTTGGCCCTAGATACTGTCCATCCATTGAAGATAAAATTACTCGTTTTGCTGATAAATCTTCTCACCAAATATTTGTTGAACCTGAAGGGTTAACTACCCATGAAGTATATCCAAATGGGATATCAACGAGTTTACCATTTGATGTTCAAATGAATTTAGTACGTTCAATTAAAGGTTTTGAGAACGCTTTTATTACCCGCCCTGGTTATGCCATTGAATATGATTATTTTGATCCTCGCGATTTAAAACAAAGCTTAGAAAGTAAATTTGTACAAAATTTATATTTTGCGGGTCAAATTAATGGCACAACAGGTTACGAAGAAGCTGGAGCTCAAGGACTTATTGCCGCAACTAATGCTGCTAATCGAGTAAAAGAACGTGATGAATTTATTATTGGGCGTGATCAAGGATATATGGGCGTGCTCATTGATGATTTGGCTACATTAGGCACAAAAGAACCTTATCGTATGTTTACCTCTCGTGCAGAATACCGTTTGATCCTTCGTGAAGACAATGCTGATATTAGATTAACCGAAAAAGGCCGTGAAGTAGGTTTAGTTGATGATGCTCGCTGGAAGCGTTTTAATGAAAAAATGGAAAATATTGAACTTGAACGTCAACGTTTACGATCAACTTGGGTACAAAAAGACCATAAAAATATTGATAAGATCAATGATTTATTAAAAGCGCCTATGAGTAAAGAAGCTAACTTAGAAGACTTGATTCGTCGTCCTGAAGTTAAGTATGACGATTTAATGAAAATTGAAGGGTTAGGTCCAGCATCTCCTGATAAGCAGGCATCAGAACAAGTTGAGATTCAAACTAAATATGCAGGCTATATTGACAGGCAGTTTGATGAAATAGCTAAGAAAAAACGCAATGAAGATACTCAAATCCCTGTCGACTTCGATTATCAGCAAATTTCAGGACTCTCTAATGAAGTTGTTGCCAAGCTAAAGGATGCTAGACCTGAAACTATTGGTAAGGCTTCACGAATTTCTGGTATTACTCCGGCAGCAATTTCGTTATTATTAGTCTACTTAAAAAAACACGGTCTTTTACGCAAATTAGGGTAAAAGCAACAGGTAGGGGCGAGTCACTAATTAACTCTCAATTTAGCGTTAATTAGTAATGCTCGTCTAAATAAAATGACGTTATCACAGCAATTATCGACATTGATCAGTAAAACTGATCTTGTTGTATCTCAAGAAAAAATCGATTTACTTATTCAATACGTTGAATTACTCAACAAGTGGAATAAGGCTTACAACCTTACTTCTGTTCGTGATCCTAGTGAAATGCTAATTAAGCATATTATGGATAGCTTAATGGTCGGTGAAGTGCTTCATGGTGAAAACTTTATCGATGTAGGGACTGGACCTGGTTTACCGGGAATACCTTTAGCTATTTTATACCCAGAAAGAAACTTTGTATTATTAGACAGCTTAGGCAAACGAATCACCTTTCTTAGACAGGTAGTTTTCCAGTTAAAGCTACCTAATGTAACGCCAGTGAAAGCCAGGGTTGAAGACTTCCAAGCTGAGCAACCTTTTGATGGGGTATTAAGTCGTGCCTTTTCTTCTTTAAATGATATGGTAAGCTGGTGCCAGCATTTAATTACCACGGAGCAGGGACGATTTTTTGCACTTAAAGGACAGTACCCTCAGGAAGAAATCACGCAGTTGCCTGAAAATATTACTTTAGTAGATAGTCATAAAATTATAGTGCCAGAGCTGGTAGGTGAACGCCACGTACTGGTACTGAAGAAACAGCACTAGAAACAAAAATAACAATAGAGGCGCTTGTGGGAAAAATTATAGCAATTGCTAACCAAAAAGGTGGTGTAGGTAAAACTACTACTGCGGTTAATTTGGCTGCCTCATTGGCGGCAACAAAACGCAAAGTTTTATTGATCGATTTAGATCCTCAAGGTAATGCAACCATGGCTAGTGGTGTTGATAAATACCAAGTTCATGCCACTTGTTATGAATTATTAGTTGAAGAGCAAAGTGTTGAACAAGTTGTTATTAAAGAAACTTCAGGTCTTTATCATTTAATCTCTGCTAATACAGACGTTACCGCTGCAGAAATTAAATTAATGGAAGTCTATGCCCGTGAACAACGTTTAAAAAATGCTTTAGCACCAGTAAAAGATTTTTATGATTTCATTATTATTGACTGCCCGCCATCTTTGAATATGTTGACCGTTAACGCTATGACTGCTGCTGATTCAGTACTTGTGCCCATGCAGTGTGAATACTATGCATTAGAAGGCTTAACAGCACTAATGGATACGATTACTAAGTTAACTTCAGTCGTAAATGATAAATTACATATTGAAGGCATACTTCGTACTATGTATGATCCGCGAAATCGCTTAGCTAATGATGTATCTGAGCAATTAAAGCGACATTTTGGTGAAAAGGTTTATCGCAGTGTAATCCCCCGAAATGTTCGTTTAGCAGAAGCTCCAAGTTTTGGGGCTCCTGCTATGTATTACGACAAGTCTTCAACAGGAGCTAAAGCTTATTTAGCGCTTGCCGGTGAAGTATTACGTAAAAATGATTCCGCGAAAAAAGCCAAACCAGCTACGGCCACTATTGCCAACTAGCACAAAGGAAAATTATGAGTACAGCAAAACGTAAAGGCGCTAGTCGCTTAGGTCGTGGTCTAGATGCCTTATTATCTCCAGCAATTCCCACCGCACCTTCAGAAGATATGTCTGCGAATGCCACTGAAGAGGTTTTAAAAACAACAGATAATGAATTACAAAAATTAGCTATTACTAAACTAGTGCCAGGAAAATACCAACCTCGCCGTGATATGTCTGATACAGCATTAGAAGAGTTATCTTTATCGATTCAATCACAAGGTATTATTCAGCCTATTATTGTTCGTTTAGTTGCTGATGATCAGTATGAGATTATTGCAGGTGAACGTCGTTGGCGTGCGGCCAAACTTGCACAACTTGATATTGTACCTTGTTTGATTAAAAACGTTCCTGATGAATCAGCTGTAGCTATTGCTTTAATTGAGAATATTCAGCGTGAAGATCTAAATGCCATGGAAGAAGCTGTAGCATTAGAACGTTTGTTGACTGAATTTGACTTAACCCATCAAGAAGTTGCTATTGCTGTTGGTAAGTCACGTACTACGGTAAGTAACTTATTACGTTTAAATAACTTAAACGAAGAGGTAAAAGTATTCTTAGAAAATGGTGATATTGATATGGGCCATGCCCGTGCTTTATTGGCGTTGGAAGGTGAAATACAAACATCAGCAGCACAAACCGTCGCTACAAAAGAGCTAACAGTAAGAGAAACAGAGAATTTAATCAAAAAAATTCAAAATCCTGTGGCTGAAAAAGAAAAAGTTGAAAAAGCTATTGAGACCATAGAATTGGAACAAGACCTAGCTGATAAAATTGGAGCTAAAGTAGCTATAAGCCACAATAAAAAAGGCAAAGGAAAACTTGTTATTTCATATGACAACTTAGCAAAACTTGAGGAAATCTTAGCGAAGATTAATTAATAATTAAGCTTTGATACATATAACTATTAAATAACCAGCTTAGTGCTGGTTTTTTATTTATTAGTTAACCTGAATCCTGCTTGATAATTGTATAAAGAGGAATGTTGAGCAAGTGCTGCTTATCCAGAGTTCAGGTTAGTTAATACCTAGTTGATTAATATATTGCTCATTGAGTGATAATTAAATGGGTTACCCCCAATAGGCTCAGACTATGCGTTATGTGATGATATTATTGTGATGATCGAGTACCACTATAATGCTATTGGCAGTGACAATGTTAAATATCCCCCTGAATTTTCCACACAAGCGCCCTATTAGAAAGTTGGCGTGTATTTATATGGTCAACATTAATATTATATCTGCTTTGACTTAGTTGGCATCACGCTTATTTCTGTGAATACCAGCGCCTTGTATTATATTAGTGATAGATGCATATTTTTGACACTGAGTAGTAAATCCCATTGGAGTGATAATCTATATTCTTACTTTGTTGTGTATTTGAGTCGTGGGGTAATATAAAAATTATGGTGACAGCATTGATTATAGCTTTAGCTCTAATTTTGGCGATTACCCTCCAAGTTTTTATGTCTGCTTAAGGTATTATTTTTAATGAATTTTTCGAATAAGCACTGAAAAAAGGGTGATAAATGAGCATTTACTCTTTGAATTAACATTTTTTTAACGTAAAGTGTGGTGAGTTAATTACTTTCAAGGATGAAGTTATGCAAGAGCTTCCACCACTAACCTTAGTTAAAACCTGGATTGAGGTTGCCCAGCAGCTTGACCTTCCTATTACCATTCGTGAAAAACGTAGTAAATTACTTACCTACTATTTCGGCTCTCTTATCCAAGCAAAAAATTATGTTGAAGAAAATGATGACTATTGTCAAAGAGTGTCTTAGTTGTCGTGATTATTTGTGTATAAAGAATTAAAAGACAGATATTTGTAGTGATGGTCCACCCGACAGGAGTCGAACCTGTGACCTCGCCCTCCGGAGGGGCGCGCTCTATCCAGCTGAGCTACGGGTGGTTTTTTGATATGAGGCTATATGAATAAGATTACCTCATTGAATGTGCGGCAAATACTATAATTTATCAATATGCTTGTCTAGTTAAGATGTCAAATTTTATCAACTAGCGGTTGTTTTATCCGTCATAAAATTTTATCTAGCATCATATTTTTAAAAATTATGTACTTTAGTAGATAAACTGCCTAAAGTTATGAATACCCTATTAAACTTTCGGTTATATTCTTAAAATGAAGCGACGTCTTTTCGGGTTACTTTCGCAACAACTCAAGCAAATTATTCTATCAAGTTTGCTTCTCTTTAGTGCATCACTAATAACACCTTCTCATGCACAGCAGCTTGAAACTCAAACTATTAAGGCTGAGCATATAATTAAGAAGCTTAACCGTACGGGTAAATTAGTGTTTAAGCGAACGTTAAATTTATCTTTCAAAAGTAGTGGTTACCTTGAAGTGCTTAACATTGATGAGGGGGAAAGCTTTACTAAAGGCCAGTTACTTGCAGAGCTTGATAGTGCAGAGCTTGTTGCTGAAAAAAATGCCAGCTATGCACGTCTATTTCAGGCTAAAAGAGATGTTAAACGAATTAGTGCCTTACTCAGTAAAAATTTAAGTTCTCAACAAGCTTTAGATGATGCGAGTACTTTAGTTGAAACAACACGAGCAAGTCATAAAGTGGCCGCATATAACTTATCGAAAGCGCAATTACTTGCTCCATTTAATGGTGTGGTATTAACCAGGTTCACTGAGTTGGGAGAACTGCAAAGTCCAAATCAAAGTGCATTGAAAATAGCCGCAGTAGAAAACAACTTAGTGCTGCGTGTATCGTTAACCGCTGAAGAAGTCCGTCTCATAAAGTTAGATCAAACAGTTGATATTAACTTACCTCAATATGGAATTATTGAAGGTAGAGTAAGCAAAGTGCCAGCCATTGCAGACCAGCAAAGTCATTTGTTTACTATTGAAGTTTTACTCTCTGGTTTATCAATAAATCAAGTTGTTGTTGGCCAGTTAGCGCAAATATTAACTGACATTGCTACAAATACCCTAGCCTATCGTTTACCAATTGCTGCACTTAATAGTGTTGATAGCCAAGGAAAGGCCTTAATTATGGTTTTAGATGTTAATTCATCAGAGGCTGACCGTTATAAACAACAAGCATTTGTTATTCAGCAACTCTCCAATGAGTTTATTTACTTGTCGGCCCCGAAAGACGCCCTACCCTTAACCATTGTATCTTATGGTTGGCAACGTCTTGTTTTAGATAATGAAAAAATATTGAATGAAATTAAATAAAGGGAGTGACTAATGAAACTTCCTAGGCTTGCCATAGATAATGCTCAATTCACCTTAACTATCGTTTTATTAATGGTTTTAGTTGGGGTGGTGTCGTATTTGAATATGCCACGCTCAGAAGATCCACAGTTTGACTTGCCTGTGACCTTAATTGAAGTGGTATATCCTGGCGCTTCGCCCAGTGATATCGAAACTTTAGTGGTTGATCCTCTTGAACAAGAAATTGCAGAAATTGAAAACATTAAAAAAATTGAAGCTAAAATTAATAATGGCTCAGTAAGAATTACCATAGATTTCCTTTATGGTACGGATGCTGAAGCTGCATTTAATAAAGTAAAGCAAGCCGTTTCAACAGTAAAGCCCACCTTACCTAGCGGCATTGCAGAATTATTAGTATTAAAGGCGACACCAAGTAGTGTGGCGATAATGCAGCTTGCTTTGTGGTCAGAGCCTACAGATTACAAAGAAATGGAGTTATATGCCAAGTTACTTGAAAAAAGGTTAGAAACAATTGCCAGTGTTCGTAAGGCAAGCATTTGGGGATACCCTCGACAAATTGTTGCTATAGATATCGACTTGGCATTAATAAAACACTATGGCTTAGCGCTTACCGATCTTAACCAAGTGCTACAAGGTCGAGCATTAAATATTACCCCTGGTTTTGTTGATGCTGATACTCGGCGTTTTAATGTTAAGGCTAGTGGAAATTACAGGGAATTAACGGCTATAGAAAATACCATTATCAGTAATAGCAATATAGCTAGTGCCAGTGGCGTTTTAAAAGTTAAAGATGTTGCTACTGTTAGTTTTGCCGATGCTGAACCGAGTTATTTAGCCTATTTTGACGATATACCCGCGATATTTATCACGATAGAGCAACGAGAAAAAACCAATATATTTGTTTTAACTGGGCAAATAAATAAAGAGCTAGAACAGTTTCAACAACATTTACCAAGTCACTTAAAGTTAGCCAAGTTATTTCAACAAGCAGATAGCGTTAATATTCGTGTTAATGGTTTTTTTAATAACTTAACCCAAGGATTAATTATTGTTGGTTTGATGGCATTGTTATTTTTAGGTCTCCGGGAAGCACTAGTTGTTATATTAGCTATTCCAGTTTCTTTTCTGATGGCCATTGGTTGGCTTGACTTTAGTGGTTATGGTTTACAACAAATGTCTATCGTTGGCTTAATAATAGCTCTAGGACTGCTGGTAGACAATGCGATTGTAGTAACTGAGAGTATTCATAGAGAAAAGAGGCTGGGTAAAGATATAAGACAAGCCGCAGCAAATGGTACGAGTAAAGTTGCTTGGGCCATAGCCAGTGGTACTATTACGACTATGTTAGCGTTTCTACCTATGTTGATGATTCAAAGTAATACTGGTGATTTCATTCGCTCAATGCCAGTTACAGTCGTTTTAGTCTTATTTGCCTCGTTATTTGTGGCTTTAACATTAACTCCTTTGTTAGCAAGTAAATTACTGATTGTTATTGAGAAAGAAAAGAAAGAAAAAAAATTTGAAATTAAAAGCCTACAGCATTATGTGAATATATTTGCGGAAAAAAATTATGCTAGAGCCTTAAATATATTAATACGATACAAAGTTGTTGTCATTGTTACTAGTTTATTAATGTTAGTGGCAATGTTCTCTTTGTTTGCTCAAGTAGGTGTTAGTTTATTTCCTAAAGCCGAAAAGCCGATGATATTAATTAATGTAACCACCCCAGCAAATTCATCACTTGCATATACTGATGATGTTCTCCAGCAAGTACGCCAACACGTTAAAAAATATAGCTTAGTTGATAAAGTTGCGCTTAATATTGGTAATGCGAATCCTCGGATTTATTATAACGAAGTACCTAAGCGTGGCATGATTCGTTTTGGCCAGGCTTTATTGGTTTTAAAGGACTATCAAGCTGATGAGGTAACTAATTTGGTGAAAAATTTGCGAGAAGATTTTAATTTATGGCTGCAGGCGGAAATATCAGTTAAAGAGTTCACTCAAGGCCCTGTTACAGATCAAGTTATTGCCATCCGCTTGTTAAGTGAATCATTAACTGATTTAGAGATTGTTGCTAATGATTTAGCCGCTAAAATGCGACAGATAGTAGGAGTTGTGAATATTGATAACCCTATTGGAATGGTTAACACTGAATTATCACTCATGATTAATTACCAACAGGCGGCTTTGAGTGGTGTGAGTGTTGAGAGACTAGATAATACCATTAGTACTATTTTATCGGGCACTACCATTGGCCAGTTTAATGATATTAACGGTGAAGACTACCCTATTATGGTTCGTCGAAAAAATCCAAGTTTAGAAAATTTAGCAGCAATAGAGGTTAGCAATAACCAAGGTGTCGCCATTCCACTTGAACAGCTTGCTAAAATAGAATTACAAAAAGGTGGCAGTGATTTTTTTCATTATCAGAAATTACGTATGGCTAAGGTATCTTCTGATGTTGAAACGGGTTATTCGACAGGAGAAATTACAAAACAGCTGGTAAGTTACCTCGAAGAATATGACTTACCTGTTGGTATGTATTTTACTTTAGGTGGCGAAGAAGAATCACGGCAAAAGACTTTTGCTGGCTTGACACAGGTGATGTTAATTACAGCGATGGGAATATTTGCGGTATTAGTATTGCAGTTTAAATCAATATTACAGCCAATTATTATTTTTAGTTCAATTCCTTTTGCCATGGCAGGCTCAGTTATTGGTTTATATATAACAGGTCTGTCTTTTTCTATGATGGCCTTTGTTGGTCTGATCAGCTTATTTGGCATTGTTGTTAACAATGCAATCATATTAATTGATAGTACTAATGCTAACTTAGCAATCGACTTGGATAAACAATCAGCAATATTAAAAGCCAGTGCCGAGCGATTTACACCAATATTATTAACCACATTAACAACAATCGGTGGTTTGATTCCATTAACATTATTTGGTGGTGGTCTATGGCAACCTTTAGGCGTAGTGTTAATTTCAGGCTTATGCATTTCTGCTTTATCTAGTTTTTTATTGGTGCCAATTTTAACGGAGATATTTACCCCAAAAACTAGCCAAATAGGCGAAGACAAAATATTGAATTAATATATAATGGTGTCAAATATATCAATATGTAATCACGCCTACTTGTTCGTTCCTCGGCAATAAATTACACAGCTTATTATAACAATGAGTATAAATTTTTAGGATAAATTTAAATGGAAGTCATTGGCTCATCAGGTTATTTTTTAGCTGCTTTTGCTTATGTAGTTTTTATTTTATTATTATTAGCAGCACGTAATAAAACACTTGCCGGTAGTCTAGTATTGTTAGCTGCATTATTAGTATTCTCATCCTCTCTTAGTGCGGGATTACAACCTAAGCAAGGCTTTTCGTTACTTATCGTTATGGCATTAGAGACCTTTAAGTTAGCAGCTTGGTCGCTACTGATTATCTGTACACAAGCTAATATTACTTCGATTAAGTCCTTAGTAGCTCATCCTAAAGTAAAGCAATATCTACAAGTTTGGAGTGGGTTATCCATATTATGCTGGGGGGCTGCACTATTTGTTCCTGATAGTATTAAGTTTTTGTTTTCATTGTTTTTATTGTTGAATTTATGGTTGTTAGTATTATTAGAACAGTTATATAGAAATGCCAATGTTAAAGTCAAATGGGCTATTTGGTCGTTAATTATTGCACTAGGTATGACAGCTGTTTTTGATTTTGTGCTTTTCGCCCAAGCGGCCATGGTTAGTCAGCTGGACTTCTCTTATTGGTATGCTCGTGGCTTTATTGCCGCATTAGGGATGCCATTAATATTGGTCAGTACCAGGAGAATAAAAGATTGGTCTGTCGATGTATTTGTATCCCGAGAGGTGGTGTTTTATAGCTCAATGTTATTGATCTCTGGCGTTTACTTATTATTATTAGCTGTAGCTGGATATGTGATTAATTATTTTGGCGGGGCGTGGGGCACGGTAATTAGTGTCGCTTTTGTCATTTTAGGTGGTAGTGTTTTAGCGGCATTATTAATAACCGAGAAATTGCGTAGAGAAGTTAAAGTGTTTATTACGAAGCACTTTTTTGCTAATAAATATGATTATCGGGTAGAGTGGCTTAAATCTATTGAGCAACTTGAGGTCGGTGAGAATGATGATTGTTACCACACTGCTACTCGGATCATTTGCTCATCTTTGAATATACACCAAGGGGCATTAATTAAAAAAATGCCATCGGGTCAGTTTCAGGCTCTCTACCAAGAAAACTATAACCTTGAGCAAAGTGATCTAACGTTTTTGAATACAGTTGACAAGTTTTGTCAGCAACATGGCTGGATTGTTGATGTTAGAGAACTAGCTATCGTTGACAAAAGTTACCCTGAATTGTCATTAGATGCCCAATCATGTCGACAAAAACATATCGATATTATTATTCCTATTTTTATGAATAAAGCTGTTTATGGTTTTTTCTTATTAGCTATGCCTGAAGAGCAAGGCTTGTTAAATTGGGAGGACAGAGATCTACTTTTTTCTATTTCGAAACAATTAAGTAATTATCTCTCACTTAATGAAGCCAATGAAAGTTTATCTGAATCAAAGCAATTTGATGCCTTTAATCGCATGTCAGCTTTTTTGGTTCATGATTTAAAAAATATTCAAGCACAGCTGGCGCTAATTAATAGTAATGCCAAACGTCATCGAGACAACCCTGCTTTTATTGATGATGTTTTTGAAACGATAGATGCAGCAAATGCTCGATTAGATAGAGTGCTAACGCAGTTGCGTAATAAGCAGATTGCTGAAAATAGTAAAAAGAATGTCGATGTACAGGCATTAATAATGTCAGTAGTTAAACAGCGTAATGTACAAATGCCACAGGTTAGTGTGCAGTTATCAGTTGAAAGTATGATATCTATAGATGAAGAAACTTTCTCTTCAGTGTTAAATCATTTATTACAAAATGCTCAGGAAGCGACAAATGAAAGTGGCTGGGTTAAAATAATTGCAGAAATGACGATTGATAGTTTAGAAATATCAATAATTGACAATGGTTGTGGTATGTCGTCAGATTTCATTGCTAATCGTCTATTTAAGCCTTTTGATACAACCAAGGGTAATGCAGGTATGGGTATTGGCGTTTATGAGGCTAAACAGTTTATTGAAAGCGTAAACGGCACAATGCAGGTAACGAGTCGTGAAAATGAAGGCTGTCATTTTAAAATCGTTATACCGAATAAGAATACATAAAATAAAGGATATAGCATAGGTATGGAAAAGTTACTGATTGTTGATGATGATGTAGGTGTACAAAAGCAATTAAAATGGAGCTTGGCTGATTATGAAGTTGTATTGGCTGATACTCGTGAGAGTGCCATAGCAGCAGTGAGACGTCATGAACCTAAAGTGGTTACTCTAGATCTGGGCTTACCGCCTGATCCCGCTAATGCTAGTGAAGGTTTAGCAGCATTAAAACAAATATTAGAGATTGCTCCACATACTAAGGTTATTGTTATTACCGGTAATGATGATCGCACTAATGCCTTAAAAGCGATTGAAATGGGCGCCTATGATTTTTACCAAAAACCCGTAGATGCTGATGTCATTAATGTCATTGTTTCTCGTGCGCTTAGCTTAGCAACTATAGAGTTTGATAACCGTAGAATGAAATCTATCGTAGGTTGCGATACTGGAATTATTGGTAGTAGTGAAAGTATCGATAGGCTTCGCCTTATGGTGCAACGTATTGCCCCAACTGAAATTACTGCACTATTACTTGGTGAAAGTGGTACTGGTAAAGAGGTTACAGCTAAAGCTATTCATAAAGTAAGCGACCGTAGTGATAAACCCTTTATTGCCATTAATTGTGCTTCCATTCCTGAAAATTTACTAGAAAGTGAGTTATTTGGTTTTGAAAAAGGTGCTTTTACTGGAGCTCACAAAACTACTTTAGGCAAAATAGAGTGTGCTCAAGGTGGTACACTCTTTTTAGATGAAATTGGTGATATGCCATATCATTTACAAGCTAAATTATTACGTTTTTTACAAGAAAAAATTATAGAGCGCTTAGGCGGCCGTAAAGAAATAGCTGTTGATGTTCGTGTAATTTGTGCAACTAATCAAAATCTTGAAGATATGGTGGCAAATAAATCGTTTCGCGAAGATCTCTTTTATCGGATAACAGAAATCACGCTAAATATACCGCCATTAAGAGATCGTGAAGAAGATGTTCTTATTTTAGCTAATTTCTTTTTACAACAATATGCTGCTGAATATAAACGTAATGTTAAGTCCTTTGCTGACGATGCTTTATATGGTTTGAGGCATCATAAGTGGCCAGGTAATATCCGTGAGTTACAAAACAAAGTAAAATCATCGGTTATTATGAGTACAACTAACCAAGTTACTGCTTTTGATTTAGGTTTCTTTGATAAAGAAAATGCCGAGTATGAGTTATCACTAAACTTACGAGCTGTTAGAGAGCAAGCTGAAACTATTGCTATTCAAAAGGCTTATGCACTCACCGAAGGTAATATGTCTAAAACGTCGGAACTCTTAGGTATTACAAGACCAACACTTTATTCATTAATTGAAAAGTATAAGATTGCTATTAACGGGTAATCTTAAATACACTAAGCCATTTTAAGTGGCTTAGTGTAATGAAGAGCCGTTGATAATTATTCGTTATCTGCGGACTTACTTTGAAGCTCCGCGAATTCTCGGCTTTTTTGTTTTAAAAGTTTATCAATATAACGCGTCATTTTTACTTTTTGCTGGATTGAACCTTCCAATATTTCTTCAACATCACGCAGTACATTTTTGATATTTTCAACATGTTCAGTTGAGTTGATAACCGGAGCTTCGGGCTTGTTTTTTTGCTCTTCACCAATAAGAGAGCCTGTTAACTCTATAGACATTTCTTTGGCGACTTCATTGATGACAGGGCAGCTAATACTATTAAGTTCTTCTAGAAAACCAAACAAGAGTAAGCGGTCAACAAAGATATTTATCTTACGTGGTACGCCAAGTGTTTTCTCAAATATCAGCTGGAAAGCTTCATCAGAAAAGAGAGACTCTTTATTACAATTAGCTTGAGCCAGTCTATGATTGATATAGTTTTTTACTTCATCTACGTTAAGTGGTTTAAGGTGAGCTGAAGCAATAATACGTTGTCGAAATTGCTCCATTTCCGGTGCTGAAATAATGCCTTTCAATTCTTCTTGGCCTAACAAAAAGCTTTGAATAAGCGGTTTATTATCAAGTTGAAAATTAGAAAGCATTCGTAACTCTTCTATCGTTTCAGCAGGTAAGTTTTGCGCTTCATCTACTAATAAAAGTGCTCGCTTTCCTTGATTATTTAACTTGATCAAAAACTGCTCTATACCACGTATTATGTCCGCTTTACTGGTGCCTTTGATAGTTATTTTAAATTCAGATGCGACTAATTCAAGTAATTCATCTGGTGATAAGTTTGTAGTAACGAGCTGTGCGGCTACGATATTTTCATCGGCAATGTTTGCTAATAAATTTCGTGCAATAGTTGTCTTACCTGTACCAATAGGGCCAGTTATAACAATAAATCCTTCACCCTGATCTAAGCCGTATTGTAAGTAAGATAGAGCACGCTGATGATGACTAGTAGCAAAGAAAAATCGTGGGTCGGGGCTTAATTGGAAAGGTCGCTCACTAAAGCCGTAGTAACTTTCATACATATTAGAAGTCTTTTGTTAAATTAATGGAAGCTCGAGCTTCAGTATAAGTGTAGCGTTCAAAATTTGATTGTCTATCAAGGTATTGTAAAGTAAAGAAGGCATTGAGTGATGAAGCTAAACTTTTATTATATGTAGTCGAAAATGTTTTATAGGTATCTTCTTGTTGTGGTCCTTCTGGTCGATCTTTGTCAAAAACATTTTTACTGTAATTTATATATACGGTGATATCACTTCTTGGATTAATTCGCCTAGTAACACTAAAGCGTGCATCAAGGTAATCATCAATAATGCCAGTACTTAAACTTTTTCGCTCTCGGTTAGACAAGTCTAATATAAAAGTAGTGCGTGCTAAAGCTAGCTCGGATTGCCACGACAAGCGTTTGTTTAAAGAAAATTCATTATCCGCAACTAACTCAATTGTGCTGACAGGTATTATCTGATAATTATCTGTATTATCGGGTACTTGCCCTAATGGTAAGCAATTATTTATATCAGTAGCATCATTTGGACACCAAAGCTCACCATTCGTTTCTTGGTAATTATTACGATCAAATACTTCAATTGATTCATGATAAGAGATGTTATTCGTTAACCGTCTCGTTTTATGTGTAAAATCTAATTTATATGAATCACCAAAAAAACGCTTAGAATAACCTGCTTCAAGTGATGTTCGAGCTGATGGTTGCCAATCAATATCTGCAGCTATATAATCATCACTTGCTTGGTTATTATCACTAATATAGTTATAGGATAAGTCTATAAGAAAGTGTTTGGCAATTTGATAACGAATACCTGGTCCCCAAGAAGGGATGGCATCAGGATTACTACCTGCTAATGTTCCCGTTACTCTTTCATTATAAAGGCGTACAAAAGGATTTAGTTTATAAGGGGTAATTACGCCTAGCTTAGTTTCAATATGATAATTTTCACTAGTGAAACCGCCGTTTTCTCTATTTGAAAATGAACCATCCACTTGCCAAAATATATCACGGGCTGCATTGCCATTTTCACTATTAATGAGCGCTGAATAGCCCTCACTTTCACCTATATTATCTTCAGTGTTTGTGATGCTATAAATCAAAGAAGAATATAACGAATAATCACTGTTAGCGCTATTAAACTGTAAGCCAGCGGAGTGATCTTGTTGTTGCACTGTATCTGCGGTAATTAAATCAGCCAAACTATTGCCGGTATTATTTTTACTAACATTAGTAATTGAGGAATTAGCAATTGCTTTTAGGTTATCCGCCCATAGAGAATATGATGTGCTGGCTAGTAAGGTTTGGTAATCATCATTAAGTTCACTATCATGGCTATATGCTGCAATAGTTTCCGTCCCTGTAAATGAAAATTGTAGTTTTCTGGAGCTAAAACTAACATCCATACCAAGAATAAACTGACTAACTAAGCTCGATTTTTTATTTATTTGGCTGAGCTCTATATTATTAGTATAAGTCTCAGTAAGTCCTAAGTTCGGATCAAAATTCCACTCACCCGCTATTGAGCTGGTAGATAAAAATAAGCCTGCTATAGCTAAAAAATAATATTCTAATTTTCGGTTACTAATTTTTTCTGCCATAGCCATATCCATAATAGCCATAGATATCCTTTTTAGATCTAATGGTTTTATTCATTACTAAGCCTAAAGCAATATCACTATTTAGCTGACTCACTGCCATTTTAACATCATCTGTTTTGGTTTTTGACTCTTCAACAACAACAATCGCTTGACCAACAAGGTCAGATAATACCGGTGTTTCTGTAACTCCAATTATCGGTGGACAATCAAAGATAACGATGCGATCTGGATAGCGCTCTGCTAGTTCTTTTGCTAGATTTTCCATACGCTCACTAGCTAATAACTCATTGGTTAAGTGGTGTGGTTTTCCTGCAGGAACAAGTTTTAAGTTATCAATGTTAGTACTGTAAATTATATCTGAAAGAGAAGGCACTTCAGCTAATAGGTATTCTAATAACCCTTTTTTACTTTCAAACTCTAATTCTCTATGTAAACTTGGTCTTAACACATCAGCATCAATTAACAGCACGGTTTTATCCTGCTCGAGAGCGATACTTAATGCTAAGTTAATGGCAACATAAGTTTTGCCTTCATTGGGGTGAGAGCTAGTTACCATTATTAAGTTACTATTATGTAGTGTTTTTGCAGCTAAGCCAAAAGCATTATTTAATAACTTCCGTTTGATGTGTCGAAATTCTTCTTGAATATGATGTGCACTATCTGGGCTATAGATGAAACCTCGATCATTGAGTCTATCGCCATTCAAAATGATCTTTTCTTTGTTATTCGTTTGACTGCCTATGTATTCAGGTGATGCTGTTACAGGTGCATTATTTGATTCTTGTGCTTCATTATCAACAGTGTTAAGTGTTTTTTCTTGCTGTGCTAACTTTTGTTTAGCCAGAGCTTTTTCAATGGTATTCATGGCTAAAAGATCCTTTTTAATGGTGCTTGTACTAGATCAGGGAACAAGAAATAACTGATAAACAGCACTAATACACAGAGTAATAACAAGTTAGAGCCAACAAAAATTAAGGTTTTCTTTTGGTGCCATTTTTGTAAACCAAGGTTTTCATTAGCAGATATCACACCAAAAATAGGCACACCTGTAACCTTAGATAACTGAGTTGTAGATGTTGCTACAGGGTTTAGTTGGCTCATTAATAAAGATAAACCAATACCAAGGCCAAATCCCATTATAGTTACTACGCCAAATAAAATGAAGCGCTTCGGTCCTGAGGGTTTGGTAGCTTTACGTGGTGGATCTATTACACGAAATTGTATTTTATCAGTAGTTTCATCGGCTTGTTGTGCAAGTTGTGCTGTTTCTTTACGTGATAACAGCTCCTCGTATTTCTTTTTTGTTATAGCATAGCCGCGGTTAAGCGCTATTAATTCAGCTTCTATTTCCGGTAGAGTATGTACCCTGCCTTCAAGCTCAATAATGCCTTGGCGGTAATTGTCAGCTCTAACATTAAGCGAAGCTATTAAGTTTTCGAGTTGGTTGACTTGAATTTGCACTTCTTGGATTACAGGGTTCGCACTTATTCGTTTTAAGTTTCCTGTGCCTTCACTGCTATTACTTAAATATTTTTCTATTTCTGAGCTGCGCAATTTATTTAAGTGCGCTAAATTTCTACTTACTTCGATAACGTCCGGGTGTCTATCTGTATAACGTAATTTTAATGTATCAAGTTGCACTTCTAGCTCTGTTATACGGTCATCATAAGTAGTTTGAATTGAGCTTTCGCTTTTTATTTTATTATCACCTTTAGCATCAGCAACTATTGATTGAGCCAGTTGCTTTTTAGCTGAACTTAAGCGGGTCTGATTTTCTAATATATCTAGCTCTATAGCTTTAAGCTTATCCTTATTACCGTTAAGCTTTACATAATATCCGCCTGATTGTTCAGGCAATATACCACTATACTTTTGCTTAAAGCTGGTTAACCTTGCTTCTGCATTTGTAAGGCGATTTTCATAATCTTTAATTTGAGTATTTAAAAACTTTTGTGCGCTATCTGAGTCATTTCGGGTTTCACCAAGCGTATTTTCAATGAATACTGTGAGTGCTGAGCGAACAATGTCTCTTGCCATTTCAGGATCTTTATTTTCGATACTTAATGTATAGATGTTCTCTCGGCCGACACCGGATATTTTTATATTATTCTTGAGCCATTTCATCATGACTTCATATTCTTCACTATTATTGGCTTGCACGTCTAGGTCCGTCATGCGGGCAATACGCTCTAAGTTAGGCCTACTTAATAATGTTTTTACCATTAAACGAATTTGTGTGTTTGGATTTGTTTCAACTGTTAAGCCTCGTAATAAAGGCCGTAGTAATGATTGAGTATCAACATAGACTCTTGCTTCTGATTGATAAATATTGGGCATAGCGGAGACAAAATACCAGCCAAGCGGACAAATAAGCCAAGTGGCTATGATGATATAACGACGTTTTAACCAAATTCCTTTTAGATAATCAATTATCTCTTCAAATATATCTTGCATTACTAACCTTTAATTATGTGCTAAATGGTGATGTGTGTGTGCTAGTAATCTTAAAACCAAGCCTCAGGGATAATGATTATATCACCAGGTAACATATCAACATTGGCACTGATCTCTCCATCTTTAAGTAATTTATCTACCATTATTTGATATTGTTTTTGACGGCCACTTTCAATACGTATTAATACCGCATCATTGCCATCTGCAAACTCGGTTAAGCCGCCAACTTGAATCATTACATCCAATAATGTCATATGCTGGGTATAATTAATTGCTTGTGGCTGCGAGGCTTCACCAATAACACGAATTTGTTCGCTAAAAGGGCCAACGAAATTAGCAACCGTGACGGTAACAATAGGGTCACGTAGGTATGTTGCTAAAATCTCTTCAATTGAACGAGCTAATTCCGTTGGTGTTTTGCCAGTTACCTTTATATCTTCCACTAAAGATGTTGTGATCATGCCGTCAGGGCGGACAACAAAAGATCCCGAAACTTCCGGGTTACGCCAGACAAAAATATTAAGCACATCACCAGAGCCTATTAAGTATTTATATGAATTTATATTGACAGTGTTGGACGGATGTAAAGTGGCGCTAGGCAGTGTACTATTTGAGCTACAACCTGAAAGGATAAATGCTAACAATAGCAGTCCCACTTTTAAGTTATTGGCAAAGCGATTATCCATAATTTACACCCTATATATATACAATATGATTCATTAAATAATGAGTAATTGTATGGTATTTTGCCTAGTTTTAACAATGTAATTTAACAACTGTAAATTAAACGTTAACTTTTGTAGGTTTTTTGTTAGAATTAGCTGTTTTTTATCGGCAGATATTGGCTATTGTGTCTATATCAATTAAAGGGAACCTAGTCGGATATGTCTAGTTCGAAATTTCGTGATTTGTCAGCAGGTAGTAAATCTTTAATTATTATAGAGCAAATATTATTTGCTGGTGCCTTGTTGTTAGCTGTTCAATTGAACGAGCTATATATGGTAGTTGACTTCCAAGCTGTACCTGATGCTTTTTTATTACTATACGCGGTTGTTTTTGGCCTACTTAATCAATTAAGTGCTTTAGCGTTAGGTTTATATAACTCAAAACTAAGAGAAAGCTTTCGGGGAATTTTCAGACGCATGTTAATGTGTGTATCTGTTGCCTTTTTTGCGGCTACCATCTTAAACCCTTTTTATGGACCATATCTATTACCAATTGAATTATTAGCTATTGCTTCATCTATTAGCGTTTTAATCGTTAGTTCTTTTAGATACTTTACTTTTAAAGTTGATTTCTTTGGTTTTGGTAAGCGTAATATTTTAGTACTGGGTTCAGGTCAACGTGCTTCTATTATTGAAAAACGTATGCGCAGGGATGTTGATAGACAGGACTTTACTGTTCATGGCTTTGTTGTTATGGAAGGGGATTCTCCTGATGGTATTCAGCGAGAAACACGGATCAAAATTGATGGTACATTAGTGAATTATGCTTTGGCTCATGAAATTGATGAGATTGTTGTTGCTAATGATGAGCGCAGAAGTAACCTACCTGTTGATGAATTGTTTGCCTGTAAAATTCGTGGTGTTGAAATCACTGAAATATTAGACTTTATTGAGCGAGAAACAGGGCAAATAGCGGTAAATCTTATCTATCCAAGCTGGGTTATCTATTCTAATGGTTTTGCTTCAAATAATCATTTGCGAAATACTTTAGATTGGATTTTTAATGCTGCGATGGCGATATTTTTATTGTTAGTCACTTGGCCTATTATGCTGACTGCTGCGATATTTATTAAACTAACTGAAGGATTCGGTGCCCCAGTGTTTTATAAGCAAGAGAGGGTTGGCTTAGATGGCGAACCTTTTAATATTATCAAATTTCGCAGTATGCGCTTAGATGCTGAAAAAAATGGCGCACAAATGGCCAGTGAAAATGATAACCGTATAACTAAAGTAGGTAATTATTTACGTAAATATCGCATTGATGAATTACCACAAATTTGGAATGTACTACATGGCGACATGGGCTTTGTTGGTCCAAGACCTGAGCGACCTCAGTTTGTGCAAGGACTGATTAAAAATCTCCCCTATTATAATGAACGACATAATGTAAAACCAGGCTTGACTGGCTGGGCACAACTTAAATATCCATACGGTGCTACTGAAGCTGATTCACTTGAAAAATTGAAGTATGATCTTTATTACATCAAACACCGTAGTTTCTTATTGGATTTATTAATTCTCATTAGAACGGTTGAGATTGTGTTGTTTGGTAAAGGACGTTAGTTGTAATGCAAGATATGAATCAAGTTATGGCTTTACCTGAGCAACAGGTGTTAACGGTTGATGTAGAAGATTATTTTCATGTTTCAGCTTTTGAAAAGGTTATAGATAAAGCTAACTGGCAGAATTTAGAGCAACGAGTTGAAGCAAATACCTATCGACTATTAGAGCTATTTGAACAAAAACAGGCAAAATGTACGTTTTTTACTTTAGGTTGGGTAGCCGAGCGTTGTCCTAATTTAATTAAAACAATTGTAGATCAAGGGCATGAGTTAGCTAGTCATGGCTTTGCCCACCAACGTGCAACAATAATGACACCTGAGCAATTTCGTAACGATGTCAGTAAAAGTAAACAAGTTTTAGAAGATGTATCAGGACAAGCTATTATTGGCTATAGAGCGCCTAGCTTCTCTTTTAATGAAAGTAATACTTGGGTTTACAAAATGTTGGTTGAGTTAGGTTTCGAATACAGCTCAAGTACTTACCCTATTGAACATGATTTATATGGTGTGCCAGATTGGCCTCGTTTTAAGTATGAAAGACCTGAAGGTATTATAGAAATACCTGTACCAACGGTACGAAAAAATGGCAAAAATACGGGGATAGGCGGCGGTGGGTATTTCCGTCTTTATCCTTATTGGTTATCAAAAAAACGTATTGATAGCTATTTAGTTACAGAGAAACAGCCATACAGTTTTTATTTTCACCCATGGGAAATTGATCCTAAACAACCCCGAGTTGCTGGAGCTTCAGTTAAGTCAAAGTTACGTCATTATCTCAACCTTTCTCGAATGGAAGGGAAAGTTGTGCGTTTGTTAGAAGATTACCAATGGAACACGATGAAAAGTGTCTATCTAGGTAAATAACTTAGCACTCAAAGGACACTATGCTGTTGTGGTGATGCCACTATTACGCTAAATAACAAGAGAATGGACACTTGAATACTATTTTGAATACTAGCTCTAATACAGCTTCTAAAGCTAACACTGTAATTAAACAGCTAACTCCAACAGAATTTAACCGTTGGGACCTTTATGTTAAAAGTAATCAGCAAGGCAGCTTTTTTCACTTAAGTGGTTGGCAGCAGGTTATCTCTAAAAGCTTTAATCATGATTGTTATTTTTTATATGCAGAAGAAGATGGCAACATTACTGGTGTATTACCTTTAGTTGAAGTTAAGAGTAAGTTGTTTGGTCATGCACTTATTTCAACACCTTTTTGTGTTTACGGTGGTGCTATTGCGAACTCTAGTGAAGTCGTTCGCCAATTAGAGCAAAAAGCATGTCAATTAGCAGAAGAACTCTCTGTTGATTACTTAGAACTCCGTTACCAAGAAAAACAAGAATCATCATTATTACTAAAGCAAGCCCATAGTGCTTTTGGCTGCGAACTTCCTGAAGAAAATGAACAAATCCTAGCGGCTATTAAAAAGAAGCAACGTGCAGTTATTCGTCACTCACTTAAAAATGAGCTAAGTTTCTCACTAGAGTCAGGTAAAGCCAATTTAGCCGATTTCTATCAGTTACTATCTACTAGCTATCGCAATTTAGGTACGCCAATTTTTAGTAAGTCTTATTTTGTTAATTTGGTGGAAGCTTTTGGTGAGGATACTGATATTGCTGTTATTAAAAATAAGGACGGTCAACTGTCTAGTGCAGTGATGAATTTCTATTTTAACGAACAAGTATTACCCTATTATGGCGGTGGTAATGATAGTGCTCGTAGCTTAAAAAGTGCTGATTTCATGTATTATCAAGTAATGTGTAATGCTAGTGAAAGGGGTTACCGGTGGTATGATTTTGGCCGTAGCAAGAATGATAGTGGCCCTTATAAATATAAGAAAAACTGGGGTATGGAGCCAAAATCCTTATATTATTATTATCACCTAGTTAATGCGAAAGAATTGCCGAATCTTAGCCCAAACAACCCAAAATATAAATTATTTATCCAGATGTGGCAAAAGTTACCGTTAAAAGTTAGCCAAATAGTCGGCCCATTTTTATCTAAGTTTTTGGGTTAATTGTTATGTGTGATCTATTAAAATCAAGATACCTATTTATTATCAATATTAAGTACTCTGCTTTGTTATTTCCGAAGCGACTAATCGTAAAGCTTGCTCTGTTTGCAAGAGGTATAACTAGTGTCTAATACTTCAGCTAAAGAGCCATTACTTTTCTTATGTCATCGTATCCCTTTTCCGCCAAATAAAGGCGATAAGATACGCTCATTTAATATATTAAAAAAACTCAGTGAGCAATATGACGTTCACTTAGGCTGCTTTATTGATGACCCTTTCGATAAGCAATATATTGCAGGTTTAGATAAATACTGTTCGTCAGTTTTCCACCTAAACCAGAACAAGACTATTGCTAAAATAAAGGGATTAACAGGTTTTTTAACCAATAAACCAATCACCTTACCTTATTATTTTGATATGCACATGCAGCAGTGGGTTAACCGAACTATTGCTCAACATAATATTGAAAAAGTATTTATTTATTCTTCATCTATGGCGCAGTACGTTCAAGGTGAAGGGGACCAAGAACTCGAACGTGTTATTGATTTTGTTGATGTCGATTCAGATAAGTGGCGACAATATGCGGAGAAAAAGTCGGGCATTGCCAAGTGGTTCTTTAATCGAGAGTGTAAGTTATTAGCACTTGAAGAAAGTACTATTTGTGCAGAGTTTAACCATAGTCTTTTTGTTTCACCTGATGAAGCTAAATTATTTAGTGATAAACAACCTATTGAGCAGCAGTCAAAAGTGCGTGGTGTATTAAATGGTGTTGATGTAAAGTTTTTTGATCCGAGTAATAACTTCTCCGAAGAAAAACTAGTACCCAAAGTACCTTTTATTAGTTTTACTGGTGCGATGGATTATTGGGCTAATGTTGACGCTGTATTATGGTTTGTAGAACATGTTTGGCCGCTAATATTAGCAAAAAAACCAGATGCAGTCTTTTGCATTGTTGGTGGTAATCCGAGTAGTAGGGTTTTGGCATTAGCCAAAGATAAAAACATTATAGTGACCGGTCGTGTACATGATGTTAGACCATTTATATATAATGCTCAGTGTGTTGTTGCACCATTACAGATAGCCAGGGGTATTCAAAACAAAGTACTTGAAGCCATGTCGTTGAATAAAGCCATTGTTGTAACAACAATGGCTATGGAAGGTATCAATGCCCAAGAATCGGATGGTGTGTTAATCACCGATGATAAAAATACTTATGCGCAAGCTTGTTTGGCACTATTAAGTGAGCCTCGAGAAACATTGACTAACAGGCAATGGGTTTTAGAGCACTTTACTTGGCAGCAAACTTTAGCTCCTCTCAAGGGATATTTTTCGAAGCAGGAAAATAACAAATGAATACGCAACAAGTAACAGACTCTGACATTTCAATATTGAAATTGACTGATAGCCGCATTTTAATAACGTTTTCCTTATTAATCATTGCATGGTTGTTTGTGTATAAAGATACATTATTGAGTATGGAAGCCATTTGGTCGCGTTCAGACACTTTTGCTCACGGTTATTTTATTTTACCTATTAGTTTATGGCTTTTATGGCGAGATAAGGGTAATTTACTGAAAAGTACTGTAAAAGCAAGTTGGTTGCCATTACCCCTGTTAGTTATCTCGCTGTTTATTGGTTTGTTTTCCTACGCAGCGGATATTGATGTACTAGGTCAATTATCTGCTGTTACTTCACTTATCTTTATTCTGTGGATGCTTATTGGCGACAAACTTGCCTGGCGTTATAAGTTCCCCTTAGCATATTTATTGTTTGCTGTGCCTATGGGGGAAAGCCTTATCCCGTGGCTACAAGATGTAACTGCATGGTTTACCGTATATTTTTTAAAGATTAATGGTATTCCTGTTTATGTTGATGGTCTATATATCCAGATACCAACTGGTATGTTTGAGGTTGCCGTTGCTTGTTCTGGTATTCGTTACTTAATTGCATCGGCTGCTGTTGGGGCTTTATATGCTTACTTGACCTACCAAAAAGCTCATAAACAAATTATCTTTTTTATATTTGCTTTAACTTTACCTATTTTAGCTAATGGTATACGCGCTTATGGCATAGTTGCAATTGCTTACTATTCTGATATGGAATATGCCACTGGCGCCGATCACCTTGTCTATGGCTGGCTTTTCTTTGGTTTGATAATCATGCTGATGTTTTGGCTTGGTGGTTTTTTTGCAGATAAACCCATTGTCAAAGATTATATATCTGTTTATGAGGGAGGTAAGGGTAATACTGTCATCCCTCTTATTGGTTTAATTCTATTTATCAGTTCACATCTTGTGATGAATGGAGTGAAAGTAAAAACTTTAACAGGTCCACCAAAAGAAGCTTTCAGCTTTATAGATGGTTTTAAAAAACAAGACTACTCAATAATAGGCACGACTTTCCTAGATGCCTTATTTAGATCGCAGATTATAAATAGCGAAGGCATAGAGGTCTTTCGGGCTGTTTATGCTCAAAAGCAAAATAAAGGAGAGTTGATTAGCTGGAATAATAAATTATTTGATACCGAAAGGTGGTCAATAACTTCGGCTAGTAATATTGATTTTAATTCATTTAACGGGCGCCTACTTAATTTACGTGACCTTTCAGGAAAAGAGCGAACCGTTATCTATTGGTATGAAGTTGCAGGTGAGGTTTTAACTAGCAAGATTAAAGTTAAATTAATGCAATCGCTGAAAGTGTATTCAGCCCCTGATTCAACCTCTGAACTGATGATGTTTTCAATGCAGGGGAATAATAAAGAAGCCTTATTTGTGCAGGTAAATCGTTTGTTGATGGTCATTAATAATAAGAAAAGAGAATTATATTAATGACAAATAACAACCCATTACAGATACATATTGCTCACGTAGTTTACTCTTTTGCTACGGGAGGTTTAGAGAATGGCGTAGTTAACTTAATTAATAGGTTACCCAGAGACAAATACAGGCATACAGTTGTTTGTGTAACTGACCATGATGCTGCTTTTTTTTCAAGAATCACCGCAGGTAATACAAAGATAGTTAATTTAAATAAACCTCCAGGTAAAGGTTTAGGTTGGTTACTAACTTGTTGGAAGTTATTTTGTCGGATAAAACCTGATATTTGTCATACTCGAAATTTAAGTGCGTTAGAGGCACAAATTGCCGCGTTTATGAGTGGCGTATCTTATCGAATTCATGGTGAGCATGGATGGGATATAACAGATATTGGTGGCGTTAGTCGAAAAAACAAAATATTCAGGAAGATACTAAGACCGCTGGTGAATGAATATGTTGCACTATCACTTGAGTCGGTTGATTACTTACAAAGAAAAATACAGGTTAAAAGAGAAAAAATTAACCATATTTGTAATGGTGTAGATGTAAATAAATTTACCCCAGACAGGAAATCTTCAGTATTACCCCAAGGGTTCTCTGACAGCTCAAGTATTATATTTGGAACTGTAGGCCGGCTTGCCGAAGTAAAAAATCAAACATTTTTATTAGAAGCATTCCTTCAGCTTCGGAAAAATAATGCTCATATTCAAACAAAACTAAAATTAGTAATTGTTGGTGAAGGCGTTTTATTAGATAAACTTAATACAATGTTAATCGGCTCTGGTGCCGATAATGCAGTGTGGTTTGCTGGGCGACGAAGTGATGTTGCTGACATAATGAAACAGTTGGATGTTTTTGTATTACCGTCTTTAGCTGAAGGTATTTCAAATACTTTATTGGAGGCTATGGCTACAGGGTTGCCTATTATTGCAACAAATGTCGGCGGCAATGGGGAGTTGATGCTACCTGCACATAAGTTATCGCACATTGTTGCGGTAAATAATGTTGATGAACTCACTAAGGCAATGTCTTTATATTTAAATGAACAAGCGAAAAAAGAGAGTGAAGTTGTAAGAAAGCACTGTATCGAAAACTTTAGCTTAGAAACCATGGTAAATAAATACCATGATCTTTATCAGAATAACAAACTTAAAAAGTATAAATTAGCAAGGAATCATAAATAATGTGTGGTATCGCCGGTATATTTCATCTGTCATCTACAAAGGCAATTGAACCTAAGCTGATTGAGGGGATGAACAATAAGCAGTTTCATCGAGGCCCTGATGCAGGAGACTACTTTTTTGATCCTGGAGTTGCATTAGCGCATCGTCGATTATCAATCATAGATTTAGAAGGCAGTCCACAGCCGATGATGAGCACTTGTCAGCGAGCTATTATTGTCTTTAATGGTGAAATATATAACTTTAAAGAATTACATGAAGAGCTGATAGAAAAAGGCTATAACTTCAATACTAAAGGCGATACAGAGACCATTATTAACGCTTACCTTGAGTGGGGCGAAGATTGTGTAGATCATTTGCGTGGTATGTTTGCTTTCGCTATTTGGGATAGACAAAAAGAATGCTTATTCGTTGCCCGTGATAGGCTAGGGATAAAGCCCTTTTTTTATAGCTTATTAGATGATGGTAGCTTTGTTTTTGGCTCAGAATTAAAAGTATTAACGGCGAACCCATTATTCGATAAAGCTTTACGTGATACCAGCGTTGAAGACTACTTTTCTTTTGGTTATATACCTGAACCGTTTACAATTTATCAACATGCCTATAAATTGCAACCAGGTCACCGGATGATTTTAGGTAAAGGTGAGGTAAAACTTCCGGAGAGTGAGGAATATTGGGATATACCGACAAAAAACTTTAAAAAAATAAGTGAAGAAGAAGTACAAAGTGAGCTCGTTGATCGCTTAAAAGAAGCCGTAGAAATTCGTATGGTTGCTGATGTTGAGCTAGGCGCCTTTTTATCTGGTGGTGTTGACTCTAGTGCTACTGTGGCATTAATGTCAGGGTTACAATCAGAGCCGGTTAATACTTGTTCTATTGGTTTTGAAGTTAAAGAGTTTAACGAAACCGAGTATGCACAAGAAGTTGCCGATAAGTACCAAACAAACCATCGTATAGAATACGTGGGGCAAGATGACTTTGAACTAGTTGATAAATTGGCAGCCTTGTATGATGAACCCTATGCAGATAGTTCTGCGATGCCTACTTATCGAGTTTGTGAACTAGCGAGAAAACACGTAACTGTTGCTCTTTCAGGGGATGGCGCGGATGAATTGTTTGCAGGTTATGGCCGTTACCGTTGGCACGAGAATGAAGAAAAAGTTCGTAATATTTTACCGCTCGCGTTAAGAAAAGCAGTATTTAAACCATTAGGAAAATATTATCCAAAATTAGATTGGGCACCAAGATTTCTTCGAGGTAAAACAAGCTTTCAATCAATGGCAATGGATACTGTTGAAGCTTATCATAACTCCATCTCTATTTTACGTGAAGATGAACGCAAAAAACTATTTTCAACCTCATATAAATCTAAGCTTGGTAGTTATTCATCACTTGAAGTATTTAAACGATATAAACATAAATTAGGCAGTTTAGATTCAATGAAAACTGCACAATATCTTGATTTAAAAACTTACCTTGTGGGCGATATTTTAACAAAAGTTGATCGGGCAAGTATGGCTCATAGCCTAGAGGTTAGAGTACCATTTCTCGATCATAAATTTGTAGAATGGGGGTTTCAGGTACCGTCAGAGCAAAATCTTGTTAATGGTGTTGGTAAAAAGTCATTAAAACAAGCCATGGAGGCACATCTACCTCATGATGTGCTTTACAGAAGGAAAATGGGTTTCTCTGTGCCTCTAGCTGATTGGTTTAGAGGTCCGTTAAAAGAGCGACTTTATGATCGGTTGTTATCTAAACAGATGAAAGGTTGTGGTTATTTCGATGAAAATCAATTGGTTAATCTAATTGATCAACATGTCAAAGGTGTACGCGATAATAGCGCTCCCTTATGGACGTTAATGATGTTTGAGTCTTTTCTTCGTCAAAATGAAATAGGCTTATAATCAATGAAAGTTCTTCACGTATTTGATCATTCAATTCCGCTTCATAGTGGTTATACCTTTCGAAGTCGCTCAATATTGAAGCAACAACATGCTTTAGGTATTGAAACTTGCCATGTAACTAGTCCTAAACATGGTAATGACCAAGCGGAAATTGAAGAAGTTGATGAGCTTAAATTTTATCGTAGTGCTCCTATCTCTGGTTTAATGTCAAAATTACCCGTGTTAAACCAAATGGCGTATATTTCGCCAATGGTCAAACGTATCCTAGAAGTGATTGAAATTGAAAAGCCAGATGTAATTCATGCTCACTCGCCTGCACTTAATGGTTTAGCTGCGTTAAATGCAGGGAAAAAATCAGGGCTACCTGTTGTCTATGAAATTAGAGCTTTCTGGGAGGATGCTGCCGTTGACCATGGTACTTGTAAAGAAGATGATCTTCGTTATCGCTTAACTCGAAAGATGGAAAGTCATGTCGTTAAAAATGCTAATGCGGTTACTACTATTTGTGAAGGATTGCGTGATGACCTTATAAGTAGGGGATTTAATGCTGAAAAATTTACGGTAATAGCCAATGCGGTGAATATTGAACAGTTTGATGTGATTACCCCACAAGATAAAGCTAATAATGCTGAGTTAGCAGAGACGTTAAAATTAACTGATTGTGATGTATTAGGTTTTTTAGGTTCATTTTATGCTTATGAAGGACTGGATCTTGCCATTGCCGCAATGCCGGCAGTGCTAGCTAAAAACTCTAAAGTGCGATTACTACTGGTTGGCGGCGGACCACAAGAGCAGAGTTTAAAACAGCAAGTCACTTTATTGGGTTTGGAAGGTAAGGTCATATTTACTGGCCGTGTTCCTCATAGTGAAGTAGGTAAGTACTATAGCTTGGTTGATTTGTTGGTATATCCACGTAAAGCTATGCGTTTAACTGATTTAGTTACGCCGTTAAAACCATTAGAAGCTATGGCACAAGGTAAACCTGTTATTGCTTCGGATGTTGGTGGCCATAAAGAATTAATTGATGATAATGAAACAGGTTTCTTATTTAAGGCAGGTGATAGTGATGAACTTGCGGAGCGTTTACTTGAATTGTTAGCTGATGAAAATAAGCTTAACAGTGTATTATCAAATGGTCGTTCTTATGTAGAAAATGTTCGAAATTGGCGCAATAGCGTCAGTAATTACTTACCGCTATATAATATATTGGTTGAAAAGTAACATTATGAGCCAGCTTAATACAGTGACTATTGTCGGACCATTAGCTCCTCCTGCTGGAGGTATGGCAAATCAAACTCAAAAGTTGGCTGAATTCTTACGTTCGGAAAAATTAGTTGTAGATGTTATTAGAACCAATCCAGATTATCAGCCTGCTTTTATTGGTAAAGTACCTGTAGTGAGAGCGTTATTTCGTTTAATAAGTTACAAGTTCACCTTGATGAAGCGTATAAAGAGCGCTGATGTTATTCACATAATGGCTAATTCTGGTTGGTCTTGGCATTTATTTGCAGTACCAGCTATCTTTTTTGGTCGACTTTATAATAAACCAGTAATCGTCAACTATCGCGGTGGCTACGCCGCTGACTTTTTTAGTAAATCTTGGTTCTGGGTTAATTTGAGCTTAAAAAGAGCACAAGCCATCGTTGTTCCTTCTGTATTTTTACAAGAAGTGTTTGAAGACTTTGATAAATCATCAATAGTTATTCCTAATGTTTTGGATAAAAATCTTTTTTTTCAAGAGGTATCTAGGGAAAGTAATAATGCACCTCATCTGATAGTAACACGTAATCTAGAGGCTATTTATGATGTTGCGACAGCGGTGAGAGCTTTTGCGTTAATACAAAAAAATCTTCCCAAAGCAGTATTATCCATAGCAGGAACAGGACCTGAGAAACAGGCATTAACAGAGCTTATTTCTCAATTAAATATAAAAGACAATGTTTCTTTTACGGGGCGTTTAGGGCCTGAAGATATGGCCAAATTGTACCAACGAGCTGATATCATGCTAAATGCTAGTAGGGTGGACAATACCCCAAATTCAATAATTGAGGCGCTTGCATGTGCTACTCCAGTGGTTTCAACAAATGCAGGTGGGATTCCTAAGTTAGTTAAACATCAGAAGGATGCACTTTTAGTTGATATAGCCGATCATCAAAAAATGGCTGAGTCAGCACTAGAAATACTAAACAATCCTACATTGCAAAAAAAATTGGTTGATAATGGTTTAGAGACAATTAAGAAGTTTTATTGGTCAAACGTTTGGCTTAAGTTAAAAGCTTGTTATGATGAATCGATCATCAATAATCGCGAAAAATAATTAGTAAAAGGTCACGAAGAAAATGACAGGGATATACACGGCGCTAGTGTCAAAGCTACTTTTTCCTATTCACGAAAGAATGAAAAAACACGATACGGTAGCAATTAAAAATCACTTAGAGAAAAGCCAATGGTTACCGACGAGTAAAATTCAACAGGCTCAAAGTGATCGTTTGCAAAAGTTTATTGGTACCTGTATAGAAAATGTCCCTTATTATAAAACTCTTTTCCATAAACTTGGCTTGTCTGCAGTAGACATTAATTCAGTGGCTGATTTACATAAATTACCATTTTTAGATAAAACGACCATTAGAGAAAATTATTCGGCATTAAAGTCTGATCAAACAGGGAGGGTCAGTTCGTTTACTACAGGCGGTTCAAGCGGCACACCACTAACTTTTTTATTGGGCAATGAGCGTGTAAGCCATGATGTTGCAGAGAAATGGCGTGCAACACGTTGGTGGGATGTTGATATTGGTGATAAAGAAATTGTTGCTTGGGGTTCCCCTATAGAGCTGGGTGCACAAGATAGAGTGCGCATCATAAGAGATAAGGTTTTTCGTTCAACTTTAATTCCTGCTTTTGATATGGATGAAAGTAAGCTCTTAGGTTTTATTGAAAAAATTAAGCAGGTCAAGCCACCGATGCTTTTCGGTTACCCTTCTGTTTTTAGTTTAATTGCTAAATTGGCATTGGCTCAAAATATTGATTTAACACAGCTCGGTATTAAAGTTATTTTTGTAACTTCAGAGCGTTTGTATCCATATCAGCGAGAGATAATTGAACAGGCTTTTGGTGCACCTGTTGCTAACGGTTATGGCAGCCGAGATGCAGGATTTATTGCTCATCAATGCCCAAGTGGGAGTATGCATATTTCTGCAGAAGACTTGATTGTCGAAATTGTCGATAATGATGGCAACGTGGTTGCTGATGGTGAAAAAGGTGAGATAGTGATTACTCACATGGCAACGTCAGATTTTCCTTTTATTCGTTATCGTACGGGTGATATTGCAGCTCTAGATACAAAATCATGTGCTTGTGGTCGAGGTTTACCTACATTAAAAGATATCGAGGGCCGTACCACTGACTTTGTTGTTGCAGCTAGCGGTACAATGATGCATGGGTTAGCGTTGATATATATTTTACGTGAATTAAACGGTATAGATGCATTTAAAATTATCCAGGAAACCAAGCTGCATACTAGGGTCGTACTTGTACCTGCTGAAGGAACAACTATTTCAACTAACTTGAAAGAGGGTATTGTTGCAGGTTTTAAAGCACGCCTTGGTGAGGACGTTGTCATTGATATTGAGTCAGTGAGTAATATCGCTGCGGAGGCGTCAGGTAAGTTCCGCTATGTCATCTCAAAAGTAGCGAGTTAAACCATGATTGATTCACTTTATTATATGTTTGATATTGCTTGTTTGATCTATTTATATCTTTGGTCAGCGAAAAAGGATAACGAAAATGATTGATAATAGAGTTGTTTTTTATGCGTGATCTAGCTGTTGTAATACTTTTTGTTTTTCTTATATTTGCAACTTTACGAAAGCCTTATATAGGAGTTAGTGCTTGGGTATGGATTGCTTTAGCATATCCAGCAGGTTGGGCATGGGGTTTTTCAACATCATTGCGTATTAACTTTACTATTGCACTATTAACAATAATTTCTTATGTTTTCTATAAAGGTAAGCCCAAAGTAAATTTTGATGGTAGTACTGTTTTAATTATCTTATTTTGGGGAATTGCTTTTATAAGTACTGTTACTACGGAGTCTCTGCTAAATGATACTGTTTGGCAAAAGTTCTCAGAGCTTTCAAAAACTATAATATTATATTTTGTAGCGATACTTGTATTAGCTAAAAAAGTACATTTGGATACCCTTATTTGGTCTATTGTTTTAGCCGTATGTTCATTTGCGGCTATGGAAGCAACTAAGTATGTTATTTCTGGAGGAGGCCATGATATAGCAGGCCTTTATGGACACATTTTAGGTGATCGAAATGATTTAGCTGTAGCAATAAATATGTGTATACCACTAATTGTTTACTTAATAAGTGAAACTAAGCATAAATATCTAAAGCTAGGTTTAATCGCTCTATTGGTTTTAAATGTAGTTTCTGTTGTTGGTACCTCCTCAAGAGGAGGTTTTGTTGGCTTAATCATTATTGGGGTGTATTTTTTTATAAAGTCCAAAAAGAAGTTTTTGCTTTCAGTGATTGTTGCAATATCTTTGCCTATTTTTATGACATCGGTGCCATCACAATGGTCAGAAAGGATGGAGACTGTATCGTCTGCTACTTCAGATGACTCGTTTGTTGGTCGCTTATGGGCATGGAAAATTTCAGCTAAAATTGCTAATAACAATATATTTGGGAATGGATTTTATGCAACACAAGATCCTCTTGCTTGGCGTTTATATCGTGATGAAATAGATGATTTTGGTTTCATATACACTAAACCGGTACCTGCAAGTAAGCCACCTAAAGCCGCGCATAGCATCTATTTTCAAGTGCTGGGCGATCTAGGTTATATAGGGTTGACCATTTTTGTATTACTACTCGCCTCTATGTATTTACGGTTACAGCGATTACGTAAATTGGCAAAGTTACGGTCAATGGATTGGTGTTATAACCTATGTTCAATGTTGTCTGTATCAGTTATTGCTTATGGTATTACTGGTGCGAATGTCAGTATGGCTTATTTTGATCTGTTTTTTGTTTTAGTGGCTTGCTCATTAGTCATTGAAAAAATAATTCTAGCTAATGATGTGCCTCTTACTAGGGGGGGACTGATAGATGAATAACCTTATTGAAAGTTGGCTTATTAAACTTTGCTTAATGGTTGGACTAAATAATAAGAAAAATAAGGCTACGATCTTAAACTTTCACAGAGTCATGAGTAATAGGGATATTTTCTATAGTGATGCTCTGGAGTTAAATCTGTTTCGGAAAAAAATGTTGCTACTGGTAAAACATTTTAATGTTGTTTCACTATCGGAAGCTATTAAGTTAATGGAGGCTGGAGAACTTCCACCATATTCAGTTGTAGTAACAATAGATGACGGGTACCAGGATTGTTATACCACCATTACTCCGGTTTTAGACGAATTAGGTATCAAAGGAGCCTTTTTTGTAGCAACAGAAGGGATTGAACTTGGTGGCTTATGGAAAGATCGTGTTGTTGAAACCATAAGAAATACTAATAAGCAAACTATCAATAGCCTGCTGGATTTAAAGTCAGTTGCTATAAATACCATAGATGAAAAGAAAGCGGCTATTGCTCTTATTTGTAAAAAACTGAAATACCTGACAATTGAAGCTAGAGAGCACCAAATAGATATGTTGTGTGCGGAGTTGGGATTGGTCGAGTTAACAGAGTTATTTTTAACAAGAGAAAACCTTCAAGCCATGCATACCGCAGGAATGGAAATAGGTGCACACACTCATAAACATCCTATTTTGCAAGTAGAAACAATTGAGTGTGCTGTTCGTGAAATAAAAATGTCGAAAGAAATCCTTGAAGAAATAATAGGTAGTAAGGTAGAACACTTTGCTTTTCCTAATGGAAAGTATGGGCTTGATTACGATTGTAGGCATTTGAAAATACTAGGGAATCTTGGGTTTAATAGTGGCTTATCCACTAACTGGGGGGTTTTAACTGACATTTCAGAACAACGATTTAATATGCCAAGATTTACTCCTTGGGATAAGTCTGGGTTATTGTTTTCTCTCCGATTACTCAACAACTTTAGGAATAAAGATGATGGGTAATGACGCCTATTGGTTGTTATGTTATGAAGTAGAACAATGTGGTAAAGCTTATATTGTTATAAAGTGCCTGCTATCCAAGGTGAGTTCTCACCTATGAAATATTTAAGAAATTACCTAATTGTTGTTGGAATACTTACCCATATAGCTTTAGTTGCGTCTTTAGTTGGTGTATTGATGCGTTATGAACTTACACCTAGGCAACTCATGGTCAGGGCTTTGGAAAAAAGCAAAGTTGATATTCCTTTTTTGAAAAGTGCTTTAAAAGCACCAGAGTTATTTCCAAACTACATTCCTGTGTCAGTTTTTAATGAAAACTCACCGAGAATTCTCCCTCAAGTCAAGAAGATACTTACTGGTGATATTACTCGAAACGATTTTAATAAAGCCACCCTGAAAAAATATAACCCTTGTTCAGGGAATGACTTAATGGGAAGTGTGTCTTGTTGGTTATATAAAAAGGATGAAAAATCAAAACAGGTATTACTTAATAAATTACGGATTTTTACCATCACTTTACCGTCTAATGATGGAAGATATGGCTCTGGATGGAAGTTAGCTCTTGCTTATGATTCTATAAGAACTACAGAAATATTAGAAAAGTATGAAGAGATAATTATAGAAAAAAAACTGCTAAATGCTATTGATCATTACTTACTTTTATTAAATGGTGATTCAGCATCGCAATGGCATGGTCGAGCCACACTCACAGCTCAAATGTGGCTTTGCCTGATTGCTATAGGGAAGCCTCCAATCGAATTATTGCAAAAAGTAGAGTCGCACTTTGAACAATTGGTCCAAGCTATTGAGTTAACACCTGCTTGGCCAGAAGGGTATAACTATTGGATTAATAATCGTGCATTGCACATTAGTTTAGCATTTTCCTCTTACCTTACTGGTACTCGTCACTCTCGTTTAAAGCAGCGAGTAGCAACAGCTTTGGATGACTTGGGGTATTGGCATATTTATGCCACGCGTCCAGACAACACAATAGAACCTATTGCTGATAAAGGCGCAAGATTAGATTTAAAAGATGAAACTAGGCGTGTTATTGATGTAATAGCTCAAGTAACAGGAAATAATAACTTTCACTATTTCTCTTCTTACCTTGAATCCTTACATCAAAATGAGAGTTATTATCGGGATTATCGATGGGGCTACTTTTTGTTTCATAACCCTAAATTTAAAACAATTGAAGGTGCTGATAATTTAGCCTTGTATAACAATGTTCTACCTTATAGCCGTATCTTTGGTGAAGAACATTATGGTTTGGCGTTTTTTAGACAGGATTGGGGAGCTGACGCAACCTTTATGAACTTTAAGGCTGGCGATACTTTTACTCACCATGGACATTATGATGCAGGACACTTCTCAATGTTTAAGAGAGCCCCTCTGATTGTTAATAGTTCAGAGTACGGTAGTTATGTTGGAGGCAATCGTTTGAATTATGCCATTAGAACGATTGCTAAGAATAGTATTATTATTCAAAAGCCGGAAGAACAGGTTAAACCAAATAGGTTTTTCAAAGCGAATGTTGCTGACGGTGGGCAAAGGATCTTATTACCGACAGGCAGTGCAATACAGAGCGTTGATGATTGGTATAAAAAACGCTCCACAGGTCAAGTGCTAGCAGGGGGGGAGGTTAAGAAATTTGAAGCTAATAATAGCTTCACTTATATAAAGTCTGACTTAACTAAGGCTTATAACTCTACTTGGTATGATGAAAATAATAATGGCGGAAAAATTAAGTCCGCTAACAGAAGCCTACTATACCTGAGAGAAGAAGATACTCTTTTAGTTTTTGATGAAGTAGAGCCTACAGATAAAAAATATCGAGTAAAAAGTATACTTCATACTGTAAATATGCCTTTTGTTGAACATTCAACTTTACTAAAGGGAACAGAGCATAATGGCATATATAGATCTGATGAAAGCAGCTTTAAAGTAGAGAATGGCATAGCGAAATTAGTGGGAACGGTTTTTCATGATGGGTATTTACAGCTAGTTGGAGGGGAGGATTATAAATTTTACGTTGAAGTTGATGGTGATGATAGTAAGTTAAATGGTAAAAATTTTGATGCTGGCTTGTCACAAGTACAATATAATCAAGCAGCGAATTGGCGGATAGAAATTGTATCAACCAAGGCCAAACATCATCAGATTTTAACTGTTTTGCAGCCGTCATTGCATACATTTAAAAATAGTCCTCCTATTTATAAAAGAATAGAAGGCGGTGTTGCTACAATCCTCAATAATCATTTGATAGTAATAGCAGGTGGACAGGAGCCTGTTCGCATTAAGGTTACGAGTAATGTTGATAGAATGAAAGTTGTTGGTTTAAATACAGAACAACAATACCAACTAACTATGAATGATAAAGTTGAGATGATTAGTTTTCATTCTAGTGTTGATCTTAATATTCCCCAAGGAACAGACTTCATAGAGTTAAGGCTTATAAATAAATGAAAAGAGTATTGATGGTGGTTTTAGACTTTCCTCCATGTAAAAGTGCAGGTGTACAAAGGACCTTGAAATTTGCTGAGTATTTAAAGGACTTTGGTTGGGAAGCAATAATATTAACAGTTAACAAGGAAGCATTTGAAAGCTTTGATAACAGCCAAGAAGTTCCTAGCAGTATTGAACATATCTATCGTAGCTTTTCTTTTAATGCTGCTAGAGACTTTTCAATTAAAGGCAAGTATTTAAATATTATGAAAGAGCCAGACCGTTGGTGGACATGGAGATATACGGCAATACCGCAAGGCAAAAAAATAATAAAGTCGCTCAAACCTGATGCCATTTGGTCAACATACCCAGTACCAACTGCACATATCATTGCTCAAAAGTTGGCTAAATGGAGTGGTTTACCATGGATTGCGGATTATCGTGATCCGGTACAGAGTCGTTATGATGATTCTGCAAAATCATTTTTAAATTTAGATCACAAGCTGGAAGAAAGAGTATTAAATCAGGCAAATAAGATTGTTTTTACTACGAAGCAAGCCAAAGCTTTGTATCAGTCTCTTTATCAGGACTTATCCATTAATAAGTTTCATACTATTGAGAATGGTTATGATGAAAAAAATTTTGAGAAGCTAAGTGTTACTAAGAAAAATACTTTAAGTTCAACAGGTAATGAACCATTTATATTGTTACATAGCGGAGCAGTCTATAAGAATGGTCGAGATCCGCAGCATATATTTTCTGCTTTAGCTGAGTTAAAGAAAAGTGGTGACATTTGTGCTAATACATTCCAACTGATTTTTAGAGCATTAAATGGCGATGCATACTTATCTACTCTGTCAGAGCTTGATATTGTTGATTTAGTGCAGTTTAAACCATCTGTTAGTTATTTGGATTCTTTAAAAGAGATGGTTAATGCTGATGCTTTATTACTAATTCAAGGGGCACTCTTTAATAATCAAATACCAAGTAAAGTTTTTGAATACATTCGTAGTAATAGAGCTATTCTTGCTGTTACCCCAAAGTGTGGAGCTACCTCTCAACTTCTTGATGATGTAGAGATGAGCTTCTCGGCAGAAAATCAACATGAAATAGGGCAATGCATTGTACAATTACTTTCGGTAAAAAATAATCCCCGTAACGACATTAGCCGCTTTTCTCGATATAACAAAACAGCAGAGCTTGCAAAATTACTTGATTCTACAGTAATGGACTAGTTTTTATGTTGGATGAAGTGTATCAATATTAAGTTATTTTTGGTGACCGCGTAACAATCCTTTTGAAAAGATATAAAATGGAGTTTTAGTGATAATTGATCTTGAACAACTAAGTCAAACAGCATTTAAAGAGACAGAGTTCTTCTTCTGCTGTTGGGATCCAGAGCATAATATAGATGTTGATTTAGGTGGCAGCCATCCTTTTGATACATACCATAATGATAACTTTTGGGTTGTATCGTCTAAGTCAGACTCTACAGTGGGATCTTTAATTTCCAAACATAAGAATAGCTGTATGCTCTTTAGGGGGTATGACTTAGACTTATCTATTCATAGTTATTCTACTGATGTGGAAAAAGAAGTATTTCTCGAAGGTGGAGTTTTAAATAATGGTGTTTACAGTCATATTAAGTATGACTTAGAAACACAAAGCATGTCTGTGAAGTCAGACCCTTTTGGTGTGTCGCCTTTATATACTAGAAAAATTGGATCTAGACACTTTTTTTCTTCTCATCCTGTTTTGATAAAACAAGATAACGATGAACCTGATTTAATTAGTTTTCTTTCATTAATACAAAACGGGTTCATTTTTGGAGATCGAAGCTTTTATCAAGATATTAGTAGGGTAGCTGCAGGAACAGAAATTTATTTGACTTCAACCTCAGTTAAAGAAAATAGGTGGTTTGACTTTTCTAGTTTGCCTAAAGGAACAAAGAGTATTACAGAACAGTCGTTTATAGATGTTGAAAACGCCTGCCAAGAGTCTATCGACAAATGCTTGAAGCTAAAGCAGGAACAGACTGTTTTACCTTTTTCAAGTGGTTTTGACTCAAGACGATTTTTTGCCAATTTACAAAAAAGAAAAATAGATTTTAAACCGGTAACTTCCCAATCTTATCATAATAAAAATGGGAGCATGTATGATATAGATGCCCCATTTGCATCGAAAATAGCACAGCATTTTGGTATGGAAACTACTGTTATTCCTGCCACTCCCCCTGAGGAATTGTTTAACGATCTAAACAAAAGAAATGAGTTGATCGGCTCTGAATCTTTTATGCACTCCTGGTCAATGCCCCTACTTAACTGGTTAGCGAAAGAGCCTCCTTCGATGATTTTTGATGGCTTAAGTGGCGATACTATTGGTAATGGGGGCTTTGAGTTTTTAGGGCTGCATGAATCTGAAAAAAATGATATCGATATTGTATTAAAAGAAATGGTGAATACAGGGGTATTCTCAAACCTTGATAAATCTTGGCCATCAGTTGAAGAGTATACTGAAGCATTTAGAAAAGATATGGAGAAAATTCCGGCATCATTGAATCAAGTTGAACTTGTTTTTTTACAATTTAGAAGCCGTAGGGCTATAAGCCCATGGATAACAATGATGCAACCTCCAGGACATTTGGTTGTCTTTCCCTATTACGACTTAAATTTTGTCAATACATGTTTGGCTCATCACCCAGCTCAAAAGTTAGCTACTTTTTTTCAAAAAGAATGCTTAAAGAGGTTTTGGCCAGAGTATTATGATTTTCCTGGCAGTCGTAACTTACCTAAAGGTTTTAAACCAATTGATCAATCTTTAGAAAAAAGGTTAACTGCAGCGGAAAATAACTGGCTATCTAATAGTGAAGATGTTGAAGCTAAGCTTGTTAGCAGTGTCAATTTAAAAAATAGAGTTTTAAGAAATATCTCCCGTAAAGTACCTAAAATTAACGGCGCAAGAAGTTGGCTCTTTGAGCCTTTATCTAAATTATATAAATTTAGTCATCAGTCGAAAAGCACCATAAAAAAAAATTAATAAGGAATATTATGAAAATATCTATAGTTGGTTCAGGGAATGCGGGTTGCGCCCATGCTTGTATATTAACCGAGGCGGGAAATGAAGTCACTTTAATTAAAACCTCATTTTCATTACATGATGATAACTTTGAGGAAATTAGTACATCAAAGGTTATAAATTATAGTAATCCAAATGAAAGTACATTTAAAGCAGTCAAAATCCATAAGATTACTAGGAATATAGCTGAAGGGGTTTGTGATGCGGATGTTGTTATGGTGATGACACAATCATTACAGCATAAAAATGTTGCAAAGCTAATTGGACCCTATTTGAATGACCCTAAATTATTAATTGTTATACCTGGTTACTTAGGCTCACTATATTTTAGAGAGTTTATCGATGAGAATAAAACAATATTAGCAGAAGGAGAGTCTACTCCTTACGATGCTAGAATTACAAAGCCAGGTTACGTAAGCATCTTATTTAAAAATGCTAGGAACGCGATTGGTGTTTTGCAGGAAGATAAAAAAACGGAAGCTGTTCAAATAATGGGAGAGTTAGTTGATACATACCGCCATACTAGGTCAAATATTGTTGAGTCAGCACTACATAATCCCAATTTAATTGTTCATACCATTGGTGCAATCATGTCTGCTAGCCGTATCGAATATAGTAAAGGTGAATTTTGGATGTATAAAGAAGCTTTTACACCAGCTATTTGGAATGTCATTAAGCAATTAGATAGCGAAAAAAATAATGTCATCGAGTTGTTTGGTGGAATTCCTTCAGCTTATGTGGATGAATGCAAGTTCAGGAATGAAGATAACTTACAACAAAACTCAATGGATGTTTTTAACTCTTATGCACAAGAGGGAGGACCTAAAGGCCCTGAATCATTAGATACAAGGTTTATTTATGAAGATGTGCCAAATGGGTTGTGTTTACTAGAAAACCTTGCTGCTGTTCACGGAGAATCTACTCCAATTACCTCATCTCTAATTAATTTAGCTAATGCGCTTCATAACGTAAATTATCGTACTAATTCAAGAACATTAGAATGTTTACAAATGACAATCGAAGGTCTTAAGTCTCATTGTTAGATGAATAAAACGAAGTGAAATTGTTAGTTTCTGTAATATAAGTATTTTGAATAGGTTTTAATAAATCTGATGGGTAATGGTGTTGGAAGTCAAATAGTTAAAGGTACGATATGGACTGTTTTAATGAGGCTGTCCATTCGTTTGTTAGGCGTAATCAGTATTATCATTTTGGCGAGGGTTTTAGTCCCTGAAGACTATGGTTTAGTTGCAAAAGCTGTTTTATTTAGTGGTTTTTTAGAGTTAATTACCCAATTTGGTTTTTCTCTTGTATTAATCAAGAATCAGAATTCTAACAAGCAGGATTATGATACGGTTTGGACTCTAAGTCTGATAAGGGCAATTGGTTTGGCTACTATATTAATATGTAGCGCACCATATATTGCGGTATATTTTGATGAGCCAAGAATAGAAAACCTTATATATTGTTATGCTTTAGCAAGTGCTATATCTGGCCTAAATAATGTTGGTATTATTGACTTTCAAAAGCATATGCAATTTGATAAAGACTTTACGTTTAATTTATTAAAGAAGTTAAGCTCTTTTGTTACTACATTAACTATTGCATTTATTTGGAAAAGTTATTGGGCTTTTCCTGTAGGTGTTCTCGTTGGTGCCATTGTTGCACTATTATCAAGTTTCATAATGTCTAATTATAGGCCCTCGTTCTCTTTAGCATCATTTGGTTTAGTTTTTAACTTTTCTAAATGGATGTTTTTTTATGAATCAATTTCGGCAATATCAACAAAGCTTGATGGTTTTCTACTAAGCAAGTTATCTTCTGCTGAAGAATTGGGTTTATATACTATTTCTTATGAAGTTGCAGGTATTCCGTCTACAGAGGTTGCTATGCCCGTTGCTAGGGCTGCTTTACCTGGTCTAGCAAAACTTAATGAAACACCTAAAGAGTTTCGGGCTATGTATGAAATGATCTTAGTGTCAGTTTTAATGATTGCTATTCCAGCAGCTACAGGGTTAAGTTTATTAGCAGAGGATATAACTCATGTCGTGTTAGGGAGTAAATGGGCTGCTGCGGCTCCTTTAATTTCTATTCTTGCTTTTTTTGGTATAGCTCGAGTTGTAAGTGCTTGTGCAACATCGGGTTTGATAGCCTTTGGTCGAGCAGATGTTTTAGGTAAACACTCTTTATTAGTATTATTAATAAAACTTATTATTTTACCGGTAAGTATAATCTATTGGGGGTATATAGGTTTAGCGTATGGGGTGTTATTAGGAAGTATCATTAGTACTTTTATTTTATTAGTTATGCAGCAACATTTTAATACCTTATCAATAAAGAATATATTGAATAAAATTTGGCGGGTATTAATTGGTGTAATTATCATGGCCATTACTTTAAAAATACTAGCCCCATATTTCGATTTGTTAAGGCACCTTCCGGTGTTACTTGTTTTAGTTTTAGAGATATTAGTTGGAATAATGGCATTTATTATAACAGTAATACTTTTATGTTTAATTTCTAATTGGCATGAAACCCCAGAAGAAAAAATATATAAAATGGTAGTAAATAAATTTGGAAGAAAACATGTCAGAGAATAATGAAATACAAATAGGCTTTGTAGGTGATTTTTGTTTAAGTGGTTTCTATAATCAACCATATAAAGAAATTGTAGATACGCTTAAAACAGTAAGTATTATTAATTCTGAAGTTGACCTTTCTGTGGCAAATTTTGAGTTTTCTATCACTCCTGAGGATGAAGGAAAAGGAAAAATGAGTTTGCCTGCTACTATGTGCAATGATATTGAAATGGCAGGATTTAATGTGTTTTGCCTAGCGAATAACCATATTAAAGACTTTGGTAGCAAGATCTTATTATATACCAAAGAATTTCTTGAAAATAAAAAAATTAAGACTGTTGGAGTAGGGAATAATATTCATGAGGCTGTTACGCCTTTGAAGGTTGAAGTTAAAGGTAATACTATTTCAATCGTCAATGTTACCGATGCAACTCATTATCAAGCAGAGAACCAAGAGCCTGGCGTGGCTCCTTTAATAAAAAAAGAGTTAATTAATACCGTAGCTAAAGCAGTGAAAGATGCTGATATTACTATTGTAATAATTCATGCAGATCTAGAGTTTACTAATTTACCCGCTCCTTGGAAAATAAAGCTATCTAGAAAGCTTGTGGATCATGGAGCAAATATTGTTATACATCACCATTCTCATACATTGCAAGGTATAGAGAGCTACGAAGGGGGCCTAATTGCTTACTCTTTAGGAAATTTTATATTTCCAGTCCATACATCTCCTTATATGAAGGATAGAGAAGGAAATATTGATGAAGGAGCCTACTTAAAAGTTAAAGTATCATATTCTGAGGTTGGGAAAGTGAAATTATCTTATGACATCATTCCAACACATATTGATTTAGGTGGTAAGTTGAATATATCAACAGAGGTGAGAAAGGATAAAATACTTAAAGACATTGCAAATTATAGCGATAAATTGAGTAGTTATAAATTAATTGAAAGAGCTCATTTTAGCCGTTGTAAAACGGAAATGAAAAGCTTAATGATGGGGAGTTATTACGCCCTAAGAAAGAATGGTATTAAAGGTTCTTTGAATTATATTAAGCATCATTTATCAACGGCTCAACATACTGGTTGGATTCGTGGTTTTTTCACCTGGGGTCGACGATAAGAGACTATACTGCTGCATTAACATCAAGTCAGACTTATCACATTTATTCTAAGTGAGTGACTTGGCAATTGCTCTATTATAAAAAAAAGTACTTATTCTCCAAAGGAAAGGAATATTATTTATTTTTTTTATTTTGTCTATGCGCTTAGAGCGATTTATACTCTTTTGTAACGCTTTTTCAATCTTCGTATTTTTCATTTCAACTGCGAAAGAGTGTACTTCTGCAAGGAATACCTGATCACCATATAATAAAGCTAGTTTTGTTAGGTTGACTTTAGACTCTTTAAACATACTCGCTTGTTTGAGTTTACCTAATAGCTCTAACACTACCATTGTTCGATAGCACTTTTCACAATTACAACAGTTGTATTGGTCTTGACCTTGACCGTTGGCACCTCGAAAGCAAACATGTAAGTTACTTAATACATGTTTATATTTTGTTAAGTACTTTATTTTGTCGAGCCGAGAGTACCCACAACCATCATGAACAAAGTGTAAATTTGAAGTAGTAAATAAGGTATCTACCATTGGATGAGATCCCCATGGATGCATAACGTTGTAATCATAGGAAGATGGTATGAGTACTTCTGAAAAGTGTTGTTCAAAAAGTAAGGCTATTGCGGCAAGGGCTGGACCATGACCTAGAAGTTCCCAGTGACATATGGACCAACGGGTTTCTCTAATGTTAGTAGCAGTAGGGATTAATAGCCCTCCACACTCAACAGCACTTTTGCTTATTCTATCAAAATGCTCTTTAAACTTATTAGTATATCGATAAGGCATGTCAAAACCTAGAGTAAGCAACATAGGCTGTGCTTGTGGGTGACGTAAAGCGGTAAAGTAGGAATCAACCCCGGAAGAAAAAAAAGTTGCGCATTGATCTTCACTCTTAGCAACTACTCCTATATCTGCATAGACATTTATATCGTATAACTTAGGGTACCAAGTTTTCCAAAGCTTAATTAAATCATCTGTAGCATCTAAAAATACTTGATCTACAGGTAAAGGTAATTTTAAGTCTTCACCAATAGTTACAGCTAACGGCAATAAGCATGCTAGCCAAGGGTTTCCTGAATGACTAATCGTATACTTGGTTGGAATTTCGAATACATATTCCTCTGTAAATCCATCATCGTAACGAACTAAACCAGATAAACGCTGCATATTGTTGGCTATTTTAAACACTTGGGTTTGTATTAATTCCACAGCAGAGCATCCTATCTATCATATTCTTGTAAATATAGTTTAAATCTTCAGTTTATGGGATAGCTCTAACAAAAATTACTAAAATAATGGCTGCGTTTGATATTTGTCTTGTCTATTAAGAGAAAGTCAGTAATTATTAGGGGAAAGTCAGGAATTAAAAGTATGACTATTTCAATATCAATAATCATCACTTATCATAGTTACAATATACTCTCGTCAATGGAAGCAACATGAGTTCAGCAATAATTTATCCCACTATTATGTGTGGTGGTAGTGGCACTCGTTTATGGCCACTTTCCCGCGCACTTTTCCCCAAACAGTTTATCCCCTTAGTTAATGATACCAGCATGTTACAAGATACCTTGTTACGCTTACCTGAAAAAAGCAAAGAACCGGTATTTATATGCAATGAAGAACATAGGTTTTTAGTCGCAGAACAAGTGAGGCAACTATCACAAAGCCAAGGAACAATTTTATTGGAACCAGAAGGCAGAAATACAGCACCGGCAGTAGCATTAGCTGCATTAAATGCCATAGGTAAAGATAAAGATGCGATGTTACTTGTACTCGCAGCCGATCATGTAATTAAAGATGAGAAAGCTTTCCACCAAGCCATTTCACAAGCGAGTAAGGCAGCTCAGAAAGGTAAATTAGTTACTTTTGGTATAGTGCCTACACATGCTGAAACAGGTTATGGTTATATTAAAAAAGGGATTCAACAGGCTGAAGGTACTTATCAAGTTGCACAGTTTGTTGAAAAGCCAGATCAAGCTGTTGCAAGTGATTATTTAGCTTCGGGTGATTACCTCTGGAATAGTGGAATGTTTTTGTTTAAAGCATCTCGATATCTAGAAGAGCTAGCTAAGTTTCGTGCTGATATTTTAGAAATGTGTGAGCAGGCAATGGCAGGTGTTGAGCAAGATTATGACTTTCTCCGTCCAAATAAAAGTGCATTTCTAGCTTGTGCTAGTGAATCGATTGACTATGCTGTGATGGAAAAAACGGATGCTGCAGTGGTTATTCCTCTTGATGCTGGTTGGAGTGATGTTGGTTCTTATTCTGCTCTGTGGGAAGTTTGTCAGCAAGATAAAAGTAAAAATGTTCTAAAAGGTGATGTCATAGCTCAGACCACTACTAATAGCTATATTCATAGTCAAAATAAGCTTATTGCTACGGTTGGAGTTGATAATTTAGTTGTGATAGATACTCCGGATGCTGTACTTGTGGCAAATAAAGACAAAGTGCAAGATGTAAAAAAGATTGTTGAGCAATTAAAAGTCGATAATCGCCCTGAAGCAGTATTACACCGTGAGGCTTACCGCCCTTGGGGAAAATATGACAGTATAGATAAAGGTGAACGTTTTCAGGTGAAACGTATTACCGTAAAACCAGGCGCTAAATTATCGGTACAAATGCATCATCACAGAGCTGAACATTGGATTATTGTTTCGGGTACTGCAAAAGTTACCATAAATGAAAAAACTGTATTATTGACAGAGAATCAGTCCACCTATATTCCCGTGGGCTCTGTGCATGCACTAGAAAATCCAGGGGTATTGCCTTTAGAAATGATTGAAGTACAGTCAGGTAGCTATTTGGGTGAAGATGATATTGTTCGTTTCGAGGATAGATATGGTCGAGCATAGTAGGTGAAAATTATAGTTAATTATGGATTGTAGAGCCCCAAATATATAGCTCAATCATAACCTATATTTTGCAGTGGCTATAATTATGCTAAAGCTCAGGTAACATAGCTATATTAAGCTAAATTCCTCTGGTCTCTAAAACAAAAATTTTGCCATTTATTTCATCTTTTATGTTTTATAACCTATGATCATTTGGGCTTAGGGGAATCGTATATCAGTTTTACCTTTGATAGGGATATCGAATCAATCCTAAAGGTAAGTAGTAACTAGGGAGTTCTTTATGACGATAGTTAAATTTATTAATCGCGCTATAATAGTCGCTGTTTTTTTTCTTCAAATTCAACCTGCTTTTGCACAAGATCCCATTGTATATTCTCGGTGTGCAAGGACCACAGAATCAAAAGTCTTACAAACTGATGTAATTATTGACGGGCAAACACAACAAGCATCTCGATTGATGAAAGGTTTAGATATTTATGATGTGTTACCTGACGTAAATAACTTTTTTACGGGTTTTACTGCTCCTTGTGACTTGATGTATAGAGATGAGAATGGCAGTGAGCGTGTTTTATACGATTGTTCTACAACTTCAACTGATGCTAATTCCTGTGCTGCTCTTGACCCTGCGGTTTCATTTGATGGAAAAACTATAGCTTTTTCTGTCTTTCGTGGGACATTAGAGCCCCATCTTGAAAATGTTCTGCATCGCATACTTGATGAAAAGGCAACTTCTACTTATAGCAAATTAGAACTACCAAACAAAAAATTGAAAACAACTGGCGCACACCTTCATTCTGTTGATGTGGCAACAGGAGCTGTATCATTTAAGCCCTTTGAAGATGGTATTTATGATTCGGGACCTGCTTTCTTAGCTAATGGCAGACTTGCCTTCACTTCCAATCGAGATAAGCATACAACCACTGTTGTTTGGCGTTCTACAGGCTCAAGTGAAGGTACTCGAATTTGGAGTATTGATTTAAACTGGAAAAATCTTGATTTAGCTAGTCACCATTCTCTTTCACAAGAGCAGCACCCATATTTATTAAAAAATGGCCGTCTTGCTTATTCTAGCTGGCAGGTTTTAGGTGCTCTGCCTTTTAGACATACTAATGGCTCTGTAGGTGGTTTTACAACGTTAGGTAATATGTTTAATATTTATTCTCAATTTCCTGATGGGGCGGAGAACTTTGCATTATATGGCCAGCATAGTGGCAGCCACAGCCAAAGTTCCTTTGGAGAAGATCATAATGCAGCACACTTTATTACTCAAACCGGTGATGAGCGAATTTGGTTTTCTGATTATTACCGTGCAAACAACAATGGCTTAGGTGCTTTAATTGGCTTTATGGCTGAAGAGAGTGGGCAAGAAGGTATTTCTCCGAATGAGGCGCAAAAGCATGCCGATATATTTGTACCAAGAGATGTTATTAATTTTGCTGTATGGGCAATCAATGGTGATCAAGTCTCTACTACGCTAGCTTCCCCAAGTATTAAGCACCAAAATTATGCAGATAACCTTGTCTTTTCAGGAAAAGTGGGACATCCAGCAGCTCTTACTAATAATGAGCTTATGCTGACATGGGGTAAAGGTCCATGTAGTACATTAGCATCAAATCAAATATTTAAAGATTTAGGTCTGTCTGTGCCTCCATTGGTTAGTGGCTCAGGTTCGGGTGTAGCAATGAATATGATGACTCACCTTAATTTAGATATACCTGCTTGTGATGCTGGTATTTATCGAGCAACAGTTATCCCTTCTTCACACCCCAGCGATCTGGAACAAATTGTTGATAGTCCAGATTGGCATGAAATTATGGCGAGGGCTGTTGTGCCTTACAAGGCTATTCACAACGTTGATATGCCAGTCAACATCTCAAATTCTGCTGATAAGGTTGCTCACCCATTACTTGAAAAGGGTACTCCATTTGGGCTCTTAGGTGCTGCCTCTATTACCGATAGAGAAACTCACCCACAAGGCGGTATAAAGTTTGCTGGGGAAGAGCAATTTAATTTACAAGGTACAGATACTATTAACTACAATGATGAAGATCTTTGTGGTGTGCGTATTTTATCTATGATGCCCAACAGAGATAAAAATACCTTTTATGGCTTATCTAATCTTTTTGGCGAACGCGTTAGAATTTTAGGTGAGTTTTCTGTTTTAAACAAAGATGTTGATGGTAATGCAATAGTTGATCCTAGTCTTAATGCTGATACTAGCTTTTTAGTCAGGATGCCAGCAAATTCACCCTATTTAATGCAGAGTATCGATTGCCAAGGGAGGACACTGAATACAGATATGACTTGGCAAAGTTTACGACCGGGAGAGAAAAAAACTTGTGGGGGGTGTCATGTACATTCCAGAGCATCAAGAATTACTTTCGAAGAAAGTTTTGCATCAACGACAGACTATCAAGTTCCGCGTTTGGGGGATGGGGTCATTCCACTGCTTAAAAATGGAATAGTTACGAAAACCGAGACAGGCTATGCCATGAGCATTGATTTTACTCGTGATATTATGCCTATTTTTCAACAGCGATGCACTTCATGTCATGGTGGTGGAACACCAGCAGCAGAGCTAGCTTTAGATATAGCAGGTGATAATAAAGATAAGAAATCACCAAGTGCTACCTGGTGGTGCTTAGTTGGGGATTATAGCCAGCAATGTATATCTGATGGTAATCGTTTTGATACTGGGGAGGGGGGGAAGTTTAGAAGACCACAAGTAACTAAGTACATCAGAGCTTTTAATTCATTAGGTAGTCTATTGTATTGGAAGGCAGCAAATGAAAGAACAGATCGGAATACCGATGCATCATATGATGACGATATTGATTTTGGTGTCGACCACCCGACTGATATTACAGCTGATGAATTAGGTTTATTGTCTCGATGGATAGATATTGGCTCCCCTGGAGGAGATAACGAGTTACTTGATACTCAAAAGCCAACTTTACACATGGTACCTACATCCACAAGTGATAGTGTTTCGATAGTAAAAATCGGTACTGCTGATATTGGCAGTGGTATCAGTCCAACCAGTTTGATTGTTTGTATCTTAGATAGTCAAGATAACTGTACTAATTTAGCCGACAATGCTGAAATGTCAGGTGTAACTATACTTGATCTAAACGCTACGTTAACTGATCCAACGGCTGAAATTCTTGCCAGTGTTGAAGATGTTACTGGTAATAAAACTGAAATTCGACGCACGGTTGGCTATTTGACTAGCGGTAAGAACAGTAATATTACTATTTCACCTATTGAAGATGCTGCGATCGTTGAGCAGGAAACTCATACCTTTTCAGTTGTTGTTACTGATGATAATGATGTGGCAAATACTATTACAGTTGTTTCATCTGAAGGAGCCGTGCAGTTAGTTAATGGTAATGAATATAGGCTAACACCGCCTGCTAATTATAACGATGAAATATTTGTTATGGTTATTGTTGTGGATGATGAAAATCCTTCAGATGCAGATAGTACAAGTTTTACGGTATCGGTAACACAAGTAAACGATGCACCAACCGCTGTTAGTGGAACAATTGAAACATCAATGAATACAATAAGTGCTGAAGTTAACGCTGATGTTGTAGATCCAGATATCAACGATATTCATACTATAACAATTAAATCAAATCCACTTAATGGGGCCGTGACTATACATGGTTCAGCACTAGTTTATATGCCTAATGGTGGCTTTCATGGCGCTGATTCTTTTGAAGTGACCGCAACAGATAGTGGCGGTTTAAGTATCGATGGCACTATTAATGTCATCGTAAATCAATTTAATACCGGACCAACTTCTGTTAGTGGGAGTATTGAAACAACGTTAAATACTGCAAGTGCTGAAGTTAATGTCAAAATTACAGATCCTGACTTTAACGATAGCCATACCATAATCCTTAAAGCGGAGCCAGCGAATGGTTCAGTAGTCATTAGTGGTTTAGGGGTCGTGTATACACCTAATGCTGACTTTTATGGCATCGATTCTTTCGAAGTCACTGCGACTGACAGTGGAGGCTTGAGTGTGGACGGTAATATTAGTGTAAAAGTAAATCAATTAAATACAGCCCCTAAGTTAGTCACTACTATTATTGAAACTACGTTGAATACTGCAAGTGCAGCGGTAAATGTTGAGATTGTCGACCCTGATCCCAATGATACACATACCATGATAATTAAAACGCCTCCTCGTAATGGTGACGTAGTAATCCATGCTACAGGGTTAGTCTATACACCTAATCATGACTTCCATGGTGCAGACTCATTCACTATCACGGTAACTGATAGTAGCGGTTTAAGCATCACTGGTGTAATCAACGTTATTGTGAATGAATCTAATACAGCTCCTAAATCTGCAACAGCTCTTATTGAAACAACAATGAATACTGTTAGTGCAAAAGTGTTGGTTAATTTTGTTGATGTGGATAGTGGAGATACTCATGTATTAACATTCAAAACAAAACCCTTTTACGGTACCGCTATCATAGATGGTATGACTTTGACTTACACGCCGCAGAAAGACTTTGTAGGGCGTGAAAGCTTTTCAATCACAGTAACTGATAATGGCGGTTTAAGTGTTGATGGCAATGTTAATGTGACAGTAGCTGCTATAGACACAGGCGGTGGTGACACAGGCGGTGGTGACACAGGCGGTGGTGACACAGGCGGCGGTGACACAGGTGGCGGTGACACAGGTGGCGGTGACACAGGGAGTAATGTAACAGCGGAAGAGAAAGATGGAGGTGGTAGTTTTAGCTTTTATATTCTGTTTTTATTGCTAAGTGTTTGGGCTCGTAAAGCCTTGCAATATAACAGTCATGGTAAGTAAAGTATTGGGTATTGACTAGTTATTGAAATGATTTGGAGATAAGATTTTATCTCCAAATCATTAAGCTTTAATCAACCTGGACATAATTATCACCGCAAGAAAAAGCGATTAATCGACTTAACTGGGTTAAGCTATAATCACTTTCTTTTTGCAAGTTATTAAAGTATTCCTGAATGGCGGTGAGGCTCTTCTTACTTTGTATACCACCATCGATGACTTGCTGTGCTCTCAAATAAGCTTCTACATCGCTACTTAAAATAAAGGTATCTTTACCCAATAACCTAAGGGCATATGGACCTGTATTACCTCCTAAGCGTTGACCATTCTTTTTCAAAAAAGCCCATAAACCGACAATATCTTCACTTGGCCAATCGCTGATAAATTGTGCAAAGCTAATGTTGTTATCGATGGTGATATCAAACATCATCTGTGCATTGGCTTTAATGGTTTTTACTTTATTGTAGTTACGAATGATTTTTGGGTCGGCAGCTTTTCGCTCCAGCATCTCTTCAGGCATCATCAAAATTTTTTCAATATTAAAATTAAAAAAGTGCTCTTCAAAATCAGGCCATTTATTCTCTACTACACGCCAAACAAAACCTGATTTGAATATCTGTTTGGTAAAAGCGGCTAATATACGGTCATCACTTAATAAAGCAACACTCTGCTCGGCGGCTGTATCATCAAATAGTTTTTTTCCTAGTATTTTTTTGCCTAATAATAACTCAAGCGCTTTTTTACCGCCTTTTCGCTCGGCAGCTCGCTGAAATAGAGATTTAAATGTTTCGTGAGACATAGTTTCTTAATTAAAATTATTTTTTCTGTGAATTATATTATTCCCACCTAATGTAAGGTGGGAAGTTAATATTAAGGAGATCTTTAGAGGTATTATTTTAAGGTAATAATAAATGTTGATATTCTATTAGTTCCCTTCGATTATGACGCTCTGAAGTTGATTAGGTTGCTGTTATACCTCTATACCTCTATACCTGAATGGCGTAGTAAGGCATCAATTTCTGGAGCACGGCCTCTGAAGTTTTTGAATAATTCACTAGGTTCTTCACTGCCGCCTTTTTCTAGAATATTTGTTAAGAAAGACTGTCCTGTTTCTTCGTTAAAAATTCCTTGTTCTTCGAATAAACTAAAAGCATCAGCCGATAGAACTTCTGCCCACTTGTAGCTGTAATATCCTGCAGAATATCCACCACCAAAGATGTGGCTAAAGCCATGTTGGAATCGGTTAAATTCAGGTGCTTTTACTACAGAGTATTGAGATCTAACAGCATCTAAAGTTTTTTGGATGTGCTTGTCATTATTTAATGCTTTTGGCTGAAAGCTTTCATGCATAGTAAAATCAAAAATACTGAACTCAAGTTGACGTAACATTTGCATCGCAGATTGGAAGTTTTTAGCTGCTAGCATTTTTTCTAACATTTCTTGTGGTAATGGCTCACCGGTTTCAAAGTGACCAGAAATAAAGCTTAATGCCTCTGGTTGCCAGCACCAATTCTCTAAAAATTGGCTAGGTAATTCTACTGCATCCCAAGGTACGCCATTAATACAAGCAACGCTGCTGGCGTTAATTTGGCTTAACATATGATGAATGCCATGACCAAACTCGTGAAACAAAGTTACTACTTCATTATGAGTAAATAGTGCGGGATTATTACCGACAGGGCCGTTAAAATTGCAGGTTAAATAGGCTACCGGAAGTTGAATCGAATCATCCGATTTCTGACTACGACCAACACAAACATCCATCCAAGCGCCGCCACGTTTTTTCTCTCTAGCATAAAGGTCTAAATAAAAACTACCTCGCTTGGCACCATTTTTATCAAAAATATCATAGAAATTAACGTCGTTATGCCAAACATCAACGTCTTCGCGGTGTTTGATCGATAAACCAAATAACTTATCAACGACTGAAAATAAACCAGATACAACGGTATCTTTAGGAAAGTATGGACGTAACTGTTCATCAGAAATAGCGTAACGGCTTTGTTTTAACTTTTCACTGTAATAAGCCAAATCCCATGCTTGTAAACTACTTTGTTTGAACTCACTGGCGGCAAAATTGCTTAATTCTTCAAAGTCCTGTTTGCCTTGATGTTGTGACTTAATGGCTAAGTTTTCAAGGAATGCCATTACTTCATTAGTGGTATTTGCCATCTTTGTGGCTAATGAGTGTTGGGCATAATTATCGAAATCGAGTAAATTTGCTAATTCATGCCTTAAGCTTAACAATTCATTCATAATATCACTGTTATTAAACTCATTGGCGTTCGGACCTTGGTCTGAGGCGCGAGTTACGAAGGCTGTATAAAGTTGTTCACGTAGATTCGTGTTATCGCAGTACATCATTACAGGTAGGTAACTTGGGATATCTAGGGTGAAAATATAACCTTGTTGCTCTTTAGAGCTAGCTAACTCATGGGCGGCAGCTAAGGCACTTTCAGGTAGCCCTGTTAGCTCACTTTTATCAGCAATAGTTATGCTAAAAGCATGAGTGGCATCAAGTACGTTATTGCTAAAACTTGAGCTCAATTCTGATAAACGTGTTGATATTTCACCATAACGTTTTTTATCTTCATCATTAAGTGCAATGCCCGATAATTTAAAATCACGTAACGCATTAGTGATAACTTTTTGTTGGGCCACATCTAATTGGGTAAATTGGCTCGTATTTTTTACGCTAAGGTAAGCTTGATATAGCCCTTCGTGTTGACCAACATAAGTGCCATATTCAGATAGAAGTGGCAGACAAGACTCATAAGCTTCACGTAGTGCATCACTGCTAACTACTGAGTTCATGTGCGAAATCGGTGACCACAATTTTGACAGTACATCATCAATGTCATCAATGGGCATAACTAAGTTTTGCCAAGTAAAAACGTCATTGTTAGCAAGAACTTGCTCAATTACTTTTTTACAATCATTAATAGCTTGCTCAACCGCAGGTTTTATATGATCAGGTTTAATTTTTGAAAAGGCGGGCAGCGCACTAGATACTAATAATGGATTGGTCATAGGGTTACTTAATTAGCTGTATTGAATAACTTATATGTAATGCTTAATACGGTTTTTTTCAAGGTATTAGCATAACAATAATCAAAAATTGATCTTTTAGTTATCTTGTCATTTCAGCATGAAACTTGAAATTAGCCAATGTTGCACATATATATTGAGTACAAATAGACTATTACTTTGAGAATATTATGACACAACATTTTGATTATCTTGCCATTGGTGGTGGTAGTGGTGGTATAGCATCAGCAAATAGAGCAGCTAAACTCGGTAAAAAAGCTGCAGTTATTGAAGCTAAATATATTGGTGGCACTTGTGTCAATGTTGGTTGTGTTCCCAAAAAAGCTATGTGGTATGCCGGACAAATATCAGATGCACTAAAATATGCGGGTGATTACGGATTTAACCAACACCTTGCTCAAGGTGAACCCCAATTTGATTGGGGAAAGTTAGTAGCAAATAGAGAAGCTTATATTGAGCGTATTCACGCTGCTTACCAGCGTGGTTTTGATGCTAATGATGTGACTGTCATCAATGGGTTTGCCAAGTTTATTGATAAAAACACGGTAGAAGTGAACGGTGAGTTAATCACAGCGGATCACATTACTATTGCTACAGGTGGCCGACCAGCACTTCCTAATATTGAAGGTGCTGAATACGGCATTGATTCAGATGGTTTTTTCGCTTTATCAGAGCAACCTAAAAGTGTTGTCGTTGTTGGCGCAGGTTATATTGCCGTTGAACTTGCCGGTGTATTTTATGCGCTAGGCAGTGAAACGCATTTATTAGTGCGTAAGGAAAAACCATTACGTGGGTTTGACGACATGCTAAGTGATACCTTAGTGGAGCAAATGGCAAAGCATGGTCCGACTTTACATAATCACAGCACACCAGAGCGTATTGAAAAACTGAGCGATGGTCGTTTAGTTGTGCACTTAACTAGTGGAGAATCATTAGCGCCTGTTGATACGTTAGTTTGGGCTATTGGACGTGAGCCCGCCACCGATAATATTAATTTAGCAGCAGCAGGCGTCAAAACTAATGACCGTGGCTTTATTGAAACAGATAAATATCAAAATACCAATGTTGATGGTATTTATGCGGTTGGAGATAACACTGGCCGTGCTCAATTAACTCCGGTAGCTGTTGCTGCGGGTCGTCGTTTATGTGAGCGCCTATTTAATAATAAACCTGATGAGCACTTAGATTATTCAGGCATTGCTACGGTAGTTTTTAGTCACCCCGTAATCGGTACTGTTGGCTTAACTGCAGGTGAGGCAATCGCTAAGTATGGTAAAGACAATATTACGGTGTATAACTCACAGTTTACTGCGTTGTATCAAGCGATCACTGAAGATTACCGTGATCCAACTCGCATGAAATTAATTTGCGCAGGCAGTGATGAAAAAGTGGTTGGTTTACATAGCATTGGTTTTGGTAGCGATGAGTTATTACAAGGATTTGCTGTAGCAATGAAAATGGGAGCAACCAAAGCTGACTTTGATAATACCATTGCTATTCATCCAACTTCTGCTGAGGAGTTTGTTACGCTTTAAAATAGAGCCTGAATATCAATATTTGTACGCTTATTGAGCTGCTATGTTGTGGTTAATATTATATAGCTTATATTTGTAGAGCTTTCTTTCATCAAGTTCATAGGTCCACTCGAGTGCTTTAACTAGCATGGTTTGGGCCTTTTTTAGTTTATTCTGTTTTATATATATTTTATAAAGCCCCATATATGCTTGATGTAGGTAAGGGGCTTTTTTTAAGGCTTTGTTAAAATAAAGTTCTGCTTGTTTAATATTACCTGTCTTATTCGATGTATAAGCCTCTCCCAACCATTGATAAGGATTTGGATCATCAAGTTGGTTTAGTTCATCTTGCCAAATTTCAACTTCTTCCATCCGCTGTTGATATTTAAGTAACATAATATAGTTACTAAGCAAGGCTATGCTAGGCTCACCTTTGTTTAACCCTGCTTTGTATATTGACTCTGCTGTTTTCAAATCCCCCGATCTTCTATGAATTACAGCGAGTAAATTAATTGTTTCAATATTTTCAGTATCATAATGATAGGCCTTGATTGCATATAAAAATGAACGGTTTAAGTTTTTATCTGTTAACGCATCGGCGGCAATATTTTTATAATACATAGCCAAAAAGGTGTCTAACGAGAACTTTCTTCCTGTGCGGTTTCCTTCACTTGGGAAGTAATCTATCACTATGGCGGGAGCTGAAAAATAGAAAAGGTTATCTTTAGCAACAAAACTTGGATCGTGAATTAATGTTTGTACATGTGAAGAAGACAAAATCACATTATCTTTTTGGGTGAATATGGGTAATGTACTGATATGTCTATAGGATAAATCAAGTCCTAAAAGGTTGGCATAAGCTGTTGTTAATACGGCTAAGCTCATACAGTTCCCTTTGTTTAATCGCATGGCTGTACTTGCATTATAGGTTTCACCGTAATAGGTGAAGTTTTCTAACCTCTCTTTAAGTACTTCACTTAATGCTTTATGTGGCTCATAACCATCAGCTATTTTTTGATCAAAAAGTAAATGAAATTCCTGCTGCTGTTCACTGGTGAGAAGAAATACATCCTCATTATTTAATTCCGCGTTGTCTTTATTGGGAAATAGACTGTAATTAATTGGCAACTTAAAGGACGGACTAATATTGTTAGATTGATGATTTTTTTGTATTGGGGTTGAGCAAGAAGAGACTAATAGAGCAGTTAATAAAGATAAAATCACTGGCATATTATTCATTAACAATCCTTATTTATTACTTAATGATTTTTAGAAAGTCTAGTTGCCGAGATTAATTACGAAACTCGTAGTATAAACATAACAGAAAACTTACTTTGGGTTCAACTATGGAATATAAGGGGCTGTAGTAGCAATTTATTGAAATGCTTAAGAGGGGGCGTTTTTCAATTGATTAATTCTAAGAGTGTATTGATTGAGGCTGTAAGTGTCTATCTGGAGGTGCTGATAACACTCCAGGGAAACACCTACTTCATAATATTCTTTGTTTAAAATCAGCTTCTAAATAAAAGTTATATTTTACTCAACTGTAATTGTAATCTTTTTAGAAACAACCGCTGGTTTATGAGGAATATGGTGATGATCGCCCATAATAAGCTGTAAAGTATGACTTCCTTTAGGTAAAGTTAGCGTAGTTTGTGTTTGACCACCACCAAAATGTTTAACGTCTCCACCCATCGGCATATCAAAAGCTGGTAGTGAATCTTTATCGATTAAGAGGTGATGGTGACCAGTATTTTTTTTCTCAATACCTGCAGGAGCAACCCCCATATCTTTTAAGCCAAAAGTTACCGTAAAAGTGCCTTTGACTGTAGCGCCATCGGCAGGTGAAATGATATAAACATCGGCGTTAGCAGGTGAAACCGATTGTGGCATACTATGCGCGTTAACTAGTTCTGAAGTTAATATAGCTGGGCTTAATGCTAAAGTTAACAGTGATAACTGGATAAATTTTTTCATATTATTACTCACTTTTTAATTGATTGTTTTACTTAAACTATTTTTATTGGTTAATAAAGTAGCGGTACTTATTTCACCAGTCAATACTTGTTTAAAATTGGTAGTCTATTTTAAAGTTGAAACTGCCACTACTTTGACTGTATTTTTCCCATTTGATTGTGGAATATACTACTTCAGCTGCTAAGCCCATACCAAAAGAAAATCTATGCTCTATGGCAAAGTTTGCTCCTATCATATAACCATCACTTTTAAGTTGTTTGGTGGTGGCGTTGGTCGTTGTGTTAGTAATATTTTTATCACCATTGAGTTCTCCCCACTGATAAAATGGCCCACCATAGATAATATCCCGAGAAGTAATTTTATACCCGACAACCCATGCAACATCATAAATATCTGCGTCATGCTGCCACGAACCTCTTTCAGTAACATAATCACAATAATAACCATCGCAATCGCTGTAATAGCCACCAGAGGAGTGTTGTTCTTTGGTCGAATTGCGCTCATAACCCAAGGTCAATGCTTGTGAAAGATTCCCTTTGGTTGATTGCTCGGTATGAGCACCATAAAATTGATACTTGATACCTACATGAGCAGCTGAATCTTCATCACCTCGAACAGATATCTCTAAACCTTTTGCTGCGGTAATATTACCTCGGTAAAAGCCAGTGAGGTTAGTACCACTACTATCATAATCATCATGCTTATCTTCGATAATTAACTTAGTTCTACCACCATGACCTAAAGCTAAGTTCACTTTTAAAGGCTTACTGCTAACTTCAGGGTTATCAAATCGAGTAGTCGACATAGAAACACTCACAGGGTTCGTAGAACAAGCCGATAAGGTTATAAGTAAGAATAGGCAGGTAGTAAATAAAGGTATGTTTTTCATTAATGTCGAATCCATTTGGTATTTTGACAGCAAGATATCAAAATTTGAGGAGCCGCTCAATAACAACACGTCTCATTTCTAACTAGAGTGGTTGGCTATTAAAAATATAAACAGTAAAACCTTAGTTAACCTGAATCATTGGATAATGAGTACTTAATGAAGGGATTTTTTAGATGGCAGTGGCTTAGTACTATTTGGGTCAATTAGTGCTCCAATAAAGTGATCTGCGTTTTAGCCGAAGTTATCACTATTTTCGTTATTCATATTTTGTAAAGACTATTAATTCTTGTTATGTAATATGTATTTTTTGCATTACAAAAAAATATATAACTGGTGGATCTCTTGCTAGCTATTGCCATTACTCGCTTATGTTTTTTTGTTAGGTGAAACTGTAAATAATCTGTAAAAAAAGTTTAATAATGCACTGGTAATCACGCCAATTTCTGATAATCTCTTACCTCGTTATTTTACTCAGTTGATTTTTTGTACAACTATAAAGTAACTTGATCATAAAATTATCCACATATAATAAAAATAAAAATATTGTGTATTAAAAGACTTACTTAACTAAATTTTTCTAAGTTAAATCAAATGTTTACATTTACCAAGCCAGATTTGTCTTACGCAAATTCCTGGCTGTTTTTCGTACTTGATCACAAGGTTATCCACAATAGGATCCTAAAAGTAAGTAATTAAGCACACTGATAAAGTGGAGCCTACTTGCGCTTTGTGGCATGCTTAGCCACCTTTAGCTTACTTTAGTCGCTTCGCGTATTTCTTATGACAACTTCTGCAACCTCACCTGATGTAAATAATACACAATCTCCCTTAATTTTAGTCGATGGTTCTTCGTATTTATTTAGGGCTTATCACGTGCCATATTTACAAGCACTTTCAACTGCAGATGGCCAACCAACAGGTGCCATCACCGGTGTATTAAATATGCTGCGTAGTTTGAAAAAAGACTATCCAAATGGCAATATTATCGCGATTTTCGATGCCAAAGGTAAAACCTTTCGCAATGATATGTACCCTGAATACAAAGCAAATCGACCGCCAATGCCTGATGATTTACGTACACAAATAGCGCCCTTACATGAAATCATTACCGCTATGGGTTTGCCTTTATTGGTTATTCCTGGTGTTGAAGCTGATGATGTTATTGGTACTTTGGCAAAACAAGCTGACGAATTAGGTATCGAGACGGTTATTTCGACCGGTGATAAAGATATGGCGCAGTTAGTAACGCCGCATGTACGTTTAATTAATACCATGACTGACGTTGAAATGGATGTTGCTGGCGTGAGCGAAAAGTTTGGCGTTCGCCCTGATCAAATTATCGATTACCTTGCTTTGATGGGCGATAAAGTTGATAACATTCCTGGCGTAGTAAAATGTGGTCCAAAAACGGCGGTTAAATGGTTAGCAGAGCATGGCACGCTAGATGAAGTTATTGCTAATGCGGATAAAGTTAAAGGAAAAATAGGTGAGAATCTACGTGATGCTTTAGAACAGTTACCGTTGTCTTATCAATTAGCGACAATTAAATGTGATGTTGAATTAGAGAAAACGGCTGGTCAATTAGCTGCAGGCGACCCTGATATTGAGGCGTTAACAGCGCTTTATCAAAAATTTGAATTAAAGCGTTTACTCGCTGACTTAGGCAAAGGTGATGTAAATACCACTACTAGCAAGTCAACTAAACAACGTAAGCCGACAGGTGATCAATCTGCTATTGTCACAGCAGTTGAAGTTGCAGAAAGTCAATACGATACTATTTTAGACAAAGCACTATTCAGTCAGTGGCTTGAGAAATTACAAGCATGTGATGCTTTCGCTTTTGATACTGAAACCACTAGTGTTAATTACATGAAAGCCGAGTTAGTGGGTTTATCTTTTGCTATTGAGGTAGGTAAAGCGGCTTATGTGCCATTATCTCATGATTATATTGATGCACCTGAGCAGCTTGATACAAGCTGGGTATTGGCACAATTAAAACCTTTATTAGAAAGCAAAAAAATTAAAAAAATTGGTCAGAACCTAAAGTATGATGCCAATGTGTTAAGCCATTATGATATTGCTTTGCAAGGTGTTGATTTTGACACCATGATTGAATCCTACTGTTTCAACAGTGTGGCTACGCGTCATAACATGGACGCGTTAGCACTGAAATATTTAGATTATAAAACAGTGCACTTTGAAGATATTGCAGGAAAAGGCGCTAAACAGCTTACTTTCAACCAAATTGATTTGGAGCAGGCTGGACATTATGCTGCTGAAGATGCCGATATTACCCTACGGTTACATAAGGCTATATTCCCAGCGCTAGAGCAATCAGCTAGCCAGTTAAGTGTTTTTAATAACATTGAAATGCCCTTATTGCCAGTGCTTGCACGTATGGAGCAAACGGGAGTCTTAATTGATAGTGATATATTAGCTGAGCAAAGCCAATCATTAGGCCAGCGTTTAGCTGAGCTCGAAATTGAAGCGCATAATTTAGCGGGTAAGAGCTTCAATCTTGCTTCCCCAAAACAATTACAGCAGATTCTTTTTGAAGAGTTAAAAATTCCGGTCATCAAAAAGACACCTAAAGGTGCTCCTTCCACTGCTGAAGAGGTATTACAAGAGCTGGCGCTTGATTACCCACTACCTAAGATTATTTTAGAGAATAGAGGGTTAAGTAAGCTGAAGTCGACTTATACCGACAAGCTACCTTTATTGGTTAGTGATAAAACGGGTCGTTTACATACTTCTTATCATCAAGCCGTCACGGCCACTGGTCGTTTATCTTCAACCGATCCAAACTTACAAAATATTCCCATTAGAAGTGAACAAGGCCGAAAAATACGCCAAGCCTTTATCGCCCCTAAAGATCATAAAATAGTAGCTATAGATTATTCACAAATTGAATTACGCATCATGGCGCATTTATCGAACGATAAAGGTTTAGTTACTGCCTTTAGTGAAGGTAAAGATATTCATAGGGCAACAGCAGCGGAAATATTTGCTGTGGAGCTAGATGAAGTGACTACAGATCAGCGCCGTAGTGCTAAGGCAATAAATTTCGGTTTGATCTATGGTATGTCAGCTTTTGGTTTAGCCAAGCAGCTAAACATTGGCCGCCAACAAGCGCAAGAGTATCAAGATAAATACTTCCAACGTTATCCTGGTGTATTAACTTATATGGAAGATACACGTCAAACGGCTAGTGAACAGGGCTATGTTGAAACATTGTATGGTCGTCGATTATATTTACCTGATATTAATGCAAAAAATGGCATGCGTAAAAAAGCTGCTGAGCGCGCGGCAATCAATGCTCCCATGCAGGGCACTGCAGCAGATATCATCAAAAAAGCGATGTTAGCGGTAGATAGCTGGTTACTAGAACAAAATGATGAACGTATCAAAATGACTATGCAGGTGCACGATGAATTGATTTTTGAAATTCATCAAGATATTGTTGAAGATACGACTAAGAAGCTCGTTGAATTAATGAATGATGCAGTGGAGTTGAGCGTACCATTAATTGCAGAATCAGGCATTGGTGATAACTGGGATGAAGCGCACTAAATTAAGTGACTTAATTCACTTAGTGCACTAAATATTTTTAAAATGTGAGGCAGTTATCCCCAAATAATTAATTGGGTCGCTGCCTTTTCTTTGTGATGTTAAAAGTCTAAAGTACAGCCGCTGCCGACCTTAATAAACCTGTCCGTTTCACCATTTTGCTGAAACTCGAGTAGCGCTAAATTCACATCATTGAGTAATGTATGCCATTCTTGATATTTATTACTGATCGCAAAATATAAATGATTATATTTTAATGCAGGCTCTACGACTTCAATGCTATTGAGTAATGCTTGTTTATTACGATTTGATAAGTCGGAGTAATTAACACTGTAAGTAAATACTTTTGGGTCACCAATGATTAAGTCAACTCTTTTAGCGACCAGCAATTTTACTAACTGTAATTCATCTACCGCTTCAACGATGGCGAATTGTTTTGAATCCATCATGGCATCAAATTCAGGTGTATTTTGGTAACCGCGAACGACACCAATTATTTTTCCCTTTAAATTAGCCAAATTCTTTTTTAAATCGAATGAGTAATCTGTTCTTTTTAGCAAGGATAATTCACCACCAGAAAACTTATTGGATAGCACTAAAAGCTCACGGCGATTTTTTCCTTTTATCGCATCTGAAGGCGCAGAGCTTTCAATGAAATATTCAGGGAAGAGTATGTCCATTTTACCTTGTTCTACTAACATAACTGATCTTGCCCAAGGATAAAAATGCACATTCACTTGGTAACCCTTGCTCACTAACACCGCGACAGTAAATTGGAACACCCAACCTTTATTGCAGACATCTTCACTGATATACGGAGGCCAATTCAAAGTAGCCAGATTGAGAACCTTGTTGGAATTCTCATTAAATTGATAACCATTGGGGTTTTTTTTGCCAATGACTTCATGTTGTTGACCATCTAAAAAATAGCTAACTGTTAAATTTTCATCAGTTGTGTTTGATTGAGCGACTTCAATGAAGCTAATGTAAGCCAATAGTACAGTAAGTAAAGTTGCTGCTATTAATTTTGTATATTTCATGAGGGTGATGGCTCTAGAGAGATTAATATAATGCTGTTTCTCTTGGTGATCATCATTGTCTTACAAAGAGGTAATAACATTATCTTGCAGACCATTATTTAATGTTTGTTATCTTTAACTGTAGCTGCTTGCGGTAATTATTCCATTAAGCTTTGTAGTTTAACGTCAGTAAATTATCGTCCGAAAAATACAAAGCTAATGCCTTTTTTGTAAAGCTAAGTGCTAATGTAGCAATAGATAAGTGACAACGGCGACAACAGATGACACTAACAGACTTAGTAAAGCGCCTTCAATGACCATATCCCTAATTTCTATTTCACCGGTACCATAAGCGATGGCATTTGGCGCAGTTGCTACAGGTAGCATGAATGCGCAACTCGCAGCCATGGCGGCAGGAATCATGAATATTGCAGGATCAACACCAACGCTAGTGCCGACTATCGCTAAAATAGGCATTAGTAATGTCGCTGTTGCAGTATTGCTGGTGATCTCAGTAACGTAAGTTACGACTAAACAGATGGTTAATACCATTGCTATCATGGGCAGGTTGGCAAGTGAGGATAACCAATCGCCGAGCATGACACTTAACCCTGAAGCAGAAAAACCTTTCGCAAGCGCTATACCACCTGCAAAAAGCAATAACATGCCCCATGGAATTTCTTTGGCGGTATGCCAGTCTAGAATACGACCGCCTTTACCGTTAGGTGTCATAAACATAATTACTACAGCGGCCAGTGCTACAGTGCTATCACCAGCAATAGAGACATCAAATAACCCGCTCCAGCCACCAAAAGGTGCACCACGCGTGATCCATGCAAGAGCTGTCAAACCAAAGATGAGTAAAGTGCGCTTTTCTTCACTACGCCACTGAGGTAATGTCGGCAATTGTATCTTTTCATCCAGAGTCACTGATCTTGTTAACCATAACGCCATTAAAGGAATCGAAATCAGTACTACAGGTACACCAATTTTCATCCATTCTAAAAAGCCAAATTCGCTGCCTGTGGTTTCTTCATAAATTCCCATAAAGATAACATTAGGTGGCGTACCAATAGGGGTACCGATACCACCAACTGATGCAGAGTAAGCAATGCCCAGAATAAGTGCTACCTTTAACTTCCTATTACTGACATGGCTTAAAATAGCTAAAGCAATGGGTAACATAATTAGTGTTGACGCAGTGTTTGAAATCCACATACTTAAAATGGCTGTTGCTAACATAAAGCCAAAAACCAGGCGTCTACCGCTGGAAACACCCACCAAACGCACCATATAAACTGCCATACGCTCGTGAGCACCACTTTTGACTAGTGCTGTTGAAAGCATGAAAGCCCCCATCAATAACAAGATGACGTGGCTGCCTAGTGAGGAAGCAACCGTTTTATGATCGACGATACCGAATAAGGGTAATAAAGCAAAAGGTACTAAGGAGGTCGCTGGAATAGGGATAGCTTCACTAACCCACCAAATGACCGTAAGTAATGTTATCGCCGCTGCTATAGCGGGTTTCTCTGTGAGGCCTAATTGGCTGAGTAATAAATAAAAGGCAAAGGCGAGGATCGGTCCTAGCGGGATAAAGTGCTGTCGGGTAATTTTAATCATGAAGGTAAACTCTATTATTAGTAGCATGCCAGAAGCCATGCTTTTATTAATGTTTATTTTTAATATTTTTTATTCAGTTCATTAGCTATTTTACATTATGTCACTAGCTAGGCATTCGAATATTGCTCTTTATTGCCTAGCCAGCGCTGAATTAATGCTTGTGCACATTCAGGATGTTGACGAGATAACAAATAAGCTTGTTGCTGTATTTCTGGAATTAAATAGCCGTCACGCACTAAGTCAGCTATTTTAAGATCAGCTAATCCCGTTTGTTTGGTACCTAATAACTCCCCAGGGCCTCTGATCTCCAAATCCTTTTCGGCAATAACAAAACCATCATTACTTTCACGTAATACAGCTAAGCGTTTAGTGGCGGTTTTAGATAATGGTGCTTTGTACAATAAGACACAAAAAGAAGCGACAGAGCCTCTACCAACACGACCTCGTAATTGGTGTAATTGTGCTAAGCCTAAACGTTCAGGGTTTTCAATAACCATTAAGCTCGAGTTTGGCACATCAACACCTACTTCAATTACCGTGGTGGCAATCAGTAAATGTAAATCACCCGCTTTAAAGGCGTCCATAACTTCTTGTTTTTCAACAGCCTTCATTCTGCCATGAACTAAGCCAATTTTTAATTCAGGTAATTGCTCTTGTAATAAAAGTGCGGTGTCTTCGGCAGCTTGGCATTGTAATACTTCAGACTCTTCGATTAGGGTGCATACCCAGTAAGCTTGTCTGCCATCATTCACACAGCCTTGACGAATCCGTTCAATTACATCTGCACGACGTAAATCAGGTAATGCCACAGTATTTATTGGTGTACGCCCAGGCGGAAGCTCATCAATAATTGAGGCGTCTAAATCTGCAAAAGCAGTCATCGATAAAGTACGAGGAATAGGTGTTGCCGTCATGATCAATTGATGAGGGTATTTGTTATCAAATACTCCTTTTTCACGCAATGTCAGACGTTGATGAACACCAAATTTATGTTGCTCATCAATAATGACTAGTACTAAGTTTTTAAATATCACATCAGCTTGAAATAGCGCATGGGTACCAATTACCATCTGCATTTCACCACTGGCAATTTTCTCAAGAGCTTCTCTTTTAGCTTTAACTTTAGTTTTTCCAGCTAACCAACCAACACTAATCCCTAAGGGGGTAAACCAGTTAGCAAAATTAATTGCGTGTTGCTCGGCCAATATTTCAGTCGGAGCCATTAAGGCGACCTGATAACCTTCACTAATAGCGGTTAATGCGGCAAGCGCAGCCACTAAAGTTTTACCTGAGCCTACATCGCCTTGTACTAAACGCATCATTGGCTGGGTCTTAGCTAAGTCAGTTTTTATTTCATCAACCACTCGTGCTTGTGCGTTTGTTGGTGAAAAGGGCAAGGAATTTAGGAATTTTTGAGCGACTTTTTCATTTCCCAACAATGGTAGTGCATCATGCACATCACTATTTTGCCTAAGTTTCAGCATGCTTAAATTATGAGCTAACAACTCTTCTTTAATTAAGCGTTGTTGTGCAGGATGTCGACCTTGCTCTAATTGCTCTACAGAAACATCTGGCGGTGGACGATGAATAATCGTTAAGGCATCACTAAGAGAATATTGTTCGTTAAAAATATTACTTGGTAGCAGCTCTTCTACTTGCCCACGTTGCAATCGCACTAAGGCTTGTTCGGTTAAACTCCGTAGTGAGATTTGTCTTAAACCATCTGTACTAGGATAAACAGGTGTTAAGGTTTCTTCAACGGAGGTTAAAGCTCTATCATCATCTAGGGCTTTATATTCAGGGTGCACTATTTGGTAACCGCGAGGACCACGTTTAACTTCACCATAACAGCGAATGTTTTTCCCAATAGCTAGGCTATTTTTTTGACTGGCAGAGAAACTGAAGAAACACAGTTGAATGCTGCCCGTGCCATCATGTAAGGTAACTACCATCATGCGGCGTTTACCGTGGGTTATTTGGTTATCAGTAATTTCACCAATGATATTGGTTGAAGTCCCCACTAATAAATCACGAACTGTGGTTACACGTGTTTTATCTTCATAACGCAGCGGTAAATGAAAGAGTATATCTTGCACTGACAGCAAACCAATTTTCTCTAGTTTTTCCGCTAGACTAGGTCCAACACCTTTGAAGGTGCTCAGTGGGATTTGTGATAGCTTAGTAAGAGCTTCCATTGCCATTGGGTATATATCCTAACAACTAGTCATCAATATGTTGCCAAGCACTTTTGTTCATTTGCATCTTTTGCCACCAATCTTCATTCGCGATAATTTGGCCAGCTTCATCAATTTCAGGGTAGGGTAGTCCTTTACGTTGACAGGCTTCGGCAAAGATAGGGTGACCACCTTCAAATAAAGTACGTTGACGACGTTCATTGCTTAAACGTGGCTTATTATACATACCAGCAGCAACACGTTGGCGCTGTGCTTCATAGAGTACTACTGAACAAGCAACGGAAACATTTAATGATTGCACCATACCGACCATAGGAATAACAATATCTTGATCTGCTAGTTCAAGTGCTTCTTTTGAAGTGCCAAATTTCTCTTGTCCTAAAATGATGGCGGTAGGTTTGGTGTAATCAATTTCGGTAAAGTTAACAGCAGTATCAGACAAGTTAGTTACCAATACCTGCATGCCTTGCGCTTTTAATACCGCAATCGCATCGGCAGTTTTATGGTAATTATGCACGTCAATCCAATTTTGGCTACCTGCAGCACTGCCGCCACGAACTTCAGCTTCTTCACTTTTCCATACGGCATGAACATCACTAATACCAATTGCATCACAAGTGCGTACTACAGCGGCTAAGTTATGAGACTTATGTAAGCCTTCCATGCAAACCGTTAAATCAGGTTGGCGTTTGTCTAACATGGTATTAATGCGTGCTAATCTTTCTGGAGTCATTTTCTTAATCTTTTAAATAATTTTATCTAAGCTCTTTATCAAAGCTATGATACTGCTGGGTAATAGGCAAAAGTAATGCTATTTAAACAAAGCCGTCGAGCTATTAACTTAGGGAGCTTATATGTATAAGTGACTTAAATTAATAGCGCTGACAATGCGGGTTAAATGGTATTAATGAAGCTTATTTTTAATTGACGCTAGGCAGTTCTAATACACCGTCAATTTCAATTTCAACATCTTTAGGCAATCTCGACACCTGTACTGCAGCTCTTGCTGGGTAAGGTTGACTAAAATAACGGCTCATTGTTTCATTCACTGTTGCAAAGTTACTTAAATCGGTTAGGAAAATATTTACTTTTACCATATCGTTAATTTCGCCACCCGCCGCCTCACAAACAGCGACTAGGTTTTTAAATACTTGCTCTGCTTGTGCAGAAAAGTCACCTTCAATAACTTCCATTGTTTCAGCAATAAGTGGGATCTGCCCTGATAAATAGACAGTATTGTTTACTTTAACTGCTTGGCTATAAGTGCCAATGGCGCTAGGTGCTTTGTCTGTACTGATAATACTTTTCATAATACTTCCTGTGGTAATCGTTGTAGTTACAACGTGAGCTTATTGCTCTACTTTATAATGGTGTTTTAAAGTACTGCGATTGTGATTACGCAATGCTTGGTAATATATCGGATTATTTATTTCGTATAACACGTTGAACATCAATCATAACTTTAATTTTTCGAATTATGTCTGCTAAATGAATACGGTCTCGACAAGTTATTTCCATATCAATTACATATAAACCAGCTTCTTTTTCACCAGAGTTTAAACTGTGTACATTAGAGCCACATTTAGCGATTACATTAGTTAATAGCGCTAATGCTCCTTGGTGGTTAACAATTTCTACACGTAGTTTGGCAATAAATTCTTTATCAATGTCGCTATCCCACTTTACCGGGAATAAGCTACCTTGTTCATGGCCTTTGATATTACGACAGCCTTGTTGATGAACCATTAACCCTTTGCCAGGGCTTAAGTAAGCTAAAATAGCATCGCCAGGGATAGGGCGACAACATTTTCCGTAACTTACTAACATGCCTTCAGTGCCTTTAATTGGCATCTTTGTTTTACTACTTGATGAAGCTAATTCATTATCTTCAGTAAAACCATCGGTTAATTGTCTAGCAATACCAATACTCAAGGCGTTACCTAAACCTATATTGGTCAGTAAACCATCAAAATGGTCATTGCCACTTTGTTGGACTACTTCATCAATTTTATCTTGTGATAAATCTTCAAGTTTTGTTTTGCCAAGGGCGTGGCTTAATAAACGTATACCTAAAGCGTGAGATTCATCTTTTTCACAGCTTCTTAAATAGGTTCTAATCTGCAAGCGTGCTTTGGCGGTTACCACAAAGTTTAACCAAGTTGCATTTGGTCTAGCTGCATTAGATGTTATAACTTCAATCGTTTGTCCTGAATCTATTGGCTGGCTCATAGGATAAGGTTTACGATCAACTTTGACACCAACACAAGAGTTACCCACATCAGTATGTACTGCATAAGCAAAATCAATGGCGGTAGCGCCCATTGGCAGCTCAATAATACGGCCATCGGGGGTAAAGACATAAATTTCTTCAGGGAATAAATCAGATTTAACGTTTTCAATAAATTCAAAAGAACTGCCTGCGCTTTGCTGGAGCTCTATTAAGCTTTGCATCCAACGGCGGGCTTTCATTTGTGCGGTGGTGCCGGTGTTTTCACCATCTTGTTTATATAACCAATGGGCAGCAACACCTTTATCAGCCATTTGATCCATGTCTTGGGTACGGATTTGTATTTCAACAGGAATACCATGAGGACCAATTAATGAGGTATGTAACGATTGATAGCCATTAGTTTTTGGAATAGCTATGTAATCTTTAAAGCGAGTTTCAATGGGTTTGAATAGGTTATGCATGGCACCTAAAGCGCGGTAACAGTTATCAATCTTTTCATTGACGATGACGCGAAAGGCATAAATATCCATCACTTCGTTGAACATTAATTCTTTATTAAGCATTTTACGGTAAATGGAATATAGATGCTTTTCTCTACCGATAATCTGCGCATCAATACCACTTTCAGCTAAACGTGAAGCAATTTCTTTTTCAATATTATCTACAATCGCTTTGCGGTTACCGCGGGCACTTTGCACTGCTGATCTTAAGGCGCGCGAACGCATTGGATAAAGTGCTTCGAAACCTAATAATTCTAATTCATTTTTTATATCATGAATACCTAAACGGTTTGCGATGGGAGCATAAATCTCTAGTGTTTCGCGAGCAATACGACGACGCTTGTCTGGTCGTAAAGAACCAAGTGTACGCATATTATGAGTACGATCGGCAAGTTTGATCAAAATAACACGAATGTCTTGCACCATAGCAAGTACCATTTTACGGAAGTTTTCCGCTTGCATTTCTTCTTTATTATCAAACTTTAATTTATCAAGTTTACTCACGCCTTCAACAAGTTCTGCGACGGTATGCCCAAAGAGCTCTGCTAATTCATCTTTAGTTACTTCGGTATCTTCGATAACATCATGTAGTAAAGCTGCCATGAGTGTTTCATGGTCTAAGTGCATTTGCGCTAAATTAATTGCCACAGCAACAGGATGAGTAATGTAAGGGTCACCACTTGAACGCATTTGTCCATCATGGGCATCACGCGCAACTACATAGGCGTGTTTAAGCAAATCAATTTGTACTTTTGATAGGTAGGTTGAACTAAGTTCTTTTAATGGTTCAAATAGGTACACCTAATACTCCAAATTAAGGGGCAAACATGGGGGCAATTCGAGTATATACCCTAGTATAGCTAGCATACGCGGCAATACGCTCTATTTACAAGGAAAAATTAATCGTCGAGCAATAAAAAACGCGTAGCCTATCTTCTGAAATAAAAAAGAATGGGGTACGCGTTTTTAAGTGCTTAAAACTAAATCTTTCTTAGATAGAAAGAATTAACTCTAGCTTAATTCGTCTTGTTGACCACCAACAATCGCTGCAACAGCATCTAATTCAGCTGTATCTTGCTGGATTTGCTGTGCTCGATCAGAAGTGTTCATAATGTCTGTAGTAATTAAGCCTGCTTCGATTTCACGCAAAGCGATTACCGTTGGCTTGTCGTTTTCGACTTCAACCAATGCATCTTTTCCGCCCGTAGCAATTTGACGAGCACGACGTGATGCAACTAGCACCAAATCAAAACGATTACCGACTTTTTCTACGGCATCTTCAACAGTTACGCGAGCCATCTGGGCACTCCAACTAATAAACTAACTTACAAAATAGCTGCGTATTTTACTGCCCACTCACTAATTAAGCAAGCAATAGTACGCAACAGGTTAAATATCTTGATTTTTACCCATTAGGTAATAACAGTTTACTAAATAATTTTTGCTGCGCAATACTCTGTTGACGACACTTTAATCGTTGATTAGTGACAATTGTCGTGAGATCAAGAAGCGCTTGATCAAAATCATCGTTAACAATAATGTAATCAAATTCATTGTAGTGTGAGCATTCAGCTTGTGCTTGTTCCATGCGGCTAGCAATAACGTCATCACTATCTTGGCCACGACCGCGCAGTCGACTTTCTAACTCTTCTTTAGAAGGAGGGCTAATAAATATTGTTGTTACGCTTGGCTTTTTCATACGAACTTGTTGTGCACCTTGCCAGTCGATATCAAGAAATACATCTATACCTTGGGCAAGTTGTGCATCGATCGCGGCTTCAGAGGTGCCGTAATAGTTGCCAAAAACCTCTGCATACTCATAAAAGGCATTATTACTTATTTGCTTTTTGAACTCTTCAACACTCACAAAGTGATAATGTTCACCATTATTCTCACCAGGACGTGCATCTCGGGTAGTGTGAGACACAGATACTTGCATAGCTCTTGAAGATGCTTGGTTATCTTGTTTTAGCAAAGCATTAATAAGGCTTGATTTCCCTGCACCACTTGGGGCAGAAAGAATAAATAAATTACCGGGAACAGTCACAGGGTTTTCCTTGAATTACAAATCAGTAGTACTTAAGCAGGGTAATGTATCACGCTGCTGGCTATAAATTTTAGCCAATAAAAAAGGCTGAGACCTATTTTACTCTATTAGAATAAAAAAAGCTCAGCCAGATTTTTTAGGCGTGTACCTATAACTTAAATTAGTTGTTACTAAAGTACTTTAGCAATAGATTGTGCTAAATAATCTACATTACTGTTAGCAATACCTGCAATACTCATACGGCTAGAGCCAACTAAATAAATACTATATTCGTCTTGTAGCTGTTGAACTTGCTCAGGCGTTAGGCCTAAGAAAGAGAACATACCCATTTGGCGACTAATAAAGCTAAAGTCACGAGTTACACCGTTTTCCACAAGCTTATCTACGATTAATTGACGGTTACCATTAATACGATTACGCATTTCTGCTAATTCGCTATACCACTCGTTACGTAATTCATCTGAACTTAAAATGGTTTCAACAATTGCTGCACCATGAGCTGGAGGCATAGAGTAGATTACACGTACAACATAAAGTAACACAGAGTTAGCAATATCAACCGCTGTGCTTGATTCGCCAATAATAGTACATGCGCCAATACGCTCGCGGTAAAGACCAAAGTTTTTAGAACACGAACTACAAACGATCATCTCTTTAACGGTTTCAGCCATAAGGCGTAAACCGTAAGCATCTTCATCTAGACCTGAGCCAAAACCTTGGTAAGCCATATCAATTAATGGTGTGAAACCAACACTTTTTGCTACTTCAGCAACTTGTTGCCATTGCTCTTTATTTAAATCCATACCGCTTGGGTTATGACAACAAGCGTGTAATAGCACCACATCATCACTGCTAACTTCTTTAAGGGCAGCTAACATGCCGTCGAAGTCTAGGCTTTTGTTTTCATAATCATAATAAGGATAAGTTTTAACGTTTAGACCCGCTGCAGCGAATAAACCTGTGTGGTTTGCCCATGTTGGGTTACTTACCCAAATCGTTGCGCCAGTTTTACAAGACTTAATAAACTCAGCAGCAACACGTAAAGCACCAGTACCACCTGGAGTAGAAACAGTGCGTGCACGGTTTTCGTTTAATACTTTATGTTCAGCGCCGAAAATAAGCTTAGCCATTTCAACGTTAAATAGCTCTGAGCCAGTAGGACCAATGTAAACTTTACTGTCTTCTGTTGCGAAGCGATGTTGCTCGGCTTTTTTTACACAATTAAGCACAGCAGTATGACCGGCTTCATTTTTGTATACACCAACACCTAAATCGATTTTATTTGGGTTGTTATCTTTTTTATATTTAGCCAGTAATCCAAGGATTGGATCGGCCGGCAAAGCCTTTAAACTACCAAACATGACAGAAGTTTACCTTATGTTAAATGAGAGCTCAGTAATAAGGCATCATCGCACTTATTAGAATAAACTCTCTAATTTTTTAGTTCGCCCAGCATAACCCAAAATTATGGCGTAATTAAAGTGATTTTTATGCCATATAGTGACAAATCTAAGATTAATTAGTGCGTTTGTTGTGCTTTATTTTATATGTAACCTGAACTCTGGATAAGCAGCACGTGCTCAATATTCCTCTTTAATACAGTTATCAGTGTTAAAACGTCGATAAATAAGCTGTTATTCATAAACGTTTTGCCTTGATAATTGCATAAATTGAAGTATTGATAGCGCATCTATCTACTGAATCTTGTAAGTTGTTGTATTTACTTAACTATCAAGAGCTTGTTGTCCAAGGAACAGGTTATGTAAAATGAAAATTATCTACTCGGTACTAAAAATTATTGGTAAGTGCTGCAATAACGCCAATAGCACCACCAAAAATACCACCCCAAACAACTAGCCAGCCGAGATGTTTTTTAATCATTTTTTGTACTATATCTTTTACCAATTGAGGAGTTAATTCATTGAGGCGTTTTTCTATTATATCGCTGACTTTATCACGCATGCCGGAAATGATATCTGGTTGCTCTAACTCTTCTCGTAATAGGGTATTAAACTGTTCACTTTGACTAATTTCTTGAATTGAGGCTTTCATTTTTTCAATAAAAGGTTCTTTCATTGGCTTAATGGCTTCACTGCCACCCACCATAGCAAGCATAGGACCAAATGATGATTGCTCAATGACTTCCACCAAACTATTAAAGGCTGGGCTTAAATCTACTTTGGCAATAACTGGGGCTAGGTCGATAGTACTCGCTTTTCCAGTGCTATCAGACAGAAAACGGTCAATGTTTTGTTCAGTAAAAAACTGTTCCATCATCAATTGACGAATAGCAATTTTGAATTCTTCAAAGCGAGCGGGGATCACACCAGAACCATAAAGTAGCGGTACTTTTTCAAAGAGCATATACACAGCAAGCCAGTTGGTAATAGCTCCAGATAAAGCAAAAAGCCCCAAGGTAAATAGAATATGTTGTTCGCTAAAATAACCACCTAATGTGCAAGCTAAAGCAATGAGGTTGGTAATAAGGCTTTTGTTCACAAGAACTCCATGATGATTTGATTAAATTTTACTAGTGGCTATGATAGCATTTAATTTACTTGCCTTAAAAATAGATATATTGGTGCTATGAAAGCTTCTTTGATAACCTTTTTGTCCTTAACTACATTATTTTTTATAAGCGCCTGTGGTGCTGATAATTCTACGGATTCAATGTGGCGTGAATTGTCACTTAATAATACCGTGTTATTAACTTTGCCTCATGGCAAAGTTGTTATTGAGCTGGCGCCACAATTTTCACCAAAAAGTGCTGCGCAATTTAGAGATTTAACGCAACAAGGTTTTTATGATAACACTAAGTTTTATCGTGTTATCGACGGTTTTGTTGCCCAAGCTGGGCCTAAAGACGGTAGTAAAAAAGACAAGTCTGTTCCGTTATTGGCAATGGAGTCAGAATGGAAAATTGATAGTGAATGGAACTATACCAAGGTACAAAACCAAGATCTGTTTGCCCAGCAAACAGGGTTTAAAGACGGCTTTGCTTTAGCATCTCAAGCGGATGAGCAGTCTAGCTCAGGCAAAGCATGGTTAACACATTGCCCTGGTACTATCGCAATGGCTAGAAACAATGAAGCTGATTCAGCCTCAAGTCACTTCTATTTTGTTATTGGTCAAGCACCACGTTACTTGGATCGAATCATGAGCATCTTTGGTCGTGTGGTTTATGGCATGCACCATATTCAAGCAATACAACGTACAGAAGTTGTTGAGGGAGAGTATGCAGTAGATCACCGTAACTTTACTAACATAGTCAGTATGCAGCTAATGAGTGATGTTACTAAAGCAGAACAAATTCACCTTGAAGTTGAGAATACTGAATCGAAGGCATTTATGGAGCGATTGGTAAAACGTCGTAAACGCGATAATGCCTTTTTCTATAATAAACCACCACCAGTGCTTGATGTGTGCCAAATTCCAATTAGAAGCCGGATTGTTAAATAGCTAAAATTATAAGAGTAAGCGTATTCACTGTTATTACTTTGTAATCCAGCTGTTTTTTGGCTGTTCTGTTTATACTGCTATGGTAATGTAGGTTATCAGTTGTACACTTAATCACATGTGACCGCTAAATAGAGTCGAAATTTTGCAGCTTTTTACATTAATCAGGGATTTGATAAGTCTATTGCCTAAACATAGTGGTTTTATAGCTATTATGCTATTTCTATGGGCTATACCGATCCGACATGTTTTGGCTGACATTCAACCTCGCAGTGCTAGTCTTAATTATTCTCAAAAATCTTTGTCAAATTCGGGTAATCCCGCTTCTGCTGCTTTGATTGTCGCCCGTAAAGATCCTCATGTGATGACCGGAGGTTCAATTGAGCTTGGTGCCGGTCTTGAGTACGGCAATTTAGACGAATTATTTGCCAAAATAGATGAGTTATCTGCACTATTTAACCCTCCCAATGAAGATGATGACGGTAGTGTTGAGCCATTGCCCCCGACACCTGAAAACCCGATTAGAGATTACACATGGGAAGATCTTTTTGCTGAATATCCTGAGTTAGAAGATCGCCTTGATGTTATCAAAACAAAAGTAGTAACTACTGCTGGTTTATTAGCCCTAATAGCGAGCGAAGGTTATGGTAAAGCAGAAGTGACCAGTGAGGCGAGCTTTGTTATCAGTGAAGATCTCTTTGGCGGCACTTTATTGTTTGGTACGTCTTTTAAAGGCAATTCTCAAGCTATTGGGATTTTCGAAGATATTAACTTCAATTCAGCACAAGCGAAAGCGCAGTTGCAGACAATCCCCGACTTCAATGAAAATGATCCCGTACAAGAACTTGACCTTTCAGGGGGGATAACCTTGTTCTATAACCCGGCAAATAACAAAGTTAAAATGTCGGTTGAGAATGATAGCTTGCTCCTTATTAAAGCCGCTAAGGTATCTCAATTTTCGTTATCTTATAGCAGACAAGCGCTACACAGCGAAAATGGAGATTTATATTGGGGGGTTAAGCCCACTTTTTATCGAGTTGGTTTAACACATGCAAGCTCTCGTATTGGTGAAATTACCGACACAGAAGCATTATTTGACGATATCAAAAACGCAGACTTTACTTATGAAAATGGTTTTGATGTTGACTTAGGCATTGTTTGGGCTGCAGAGCATTATCAGTTAGGTGCATCATTAACTAGCCTTTTTGAGCATACCTACGATTTCCCTGATTTTGAAAGAACTCAATTTAGTTCTAAAAATATTTTAAATCAGCTAGATCAACATAGTGCTTATACTATGGAAAGGCAATTGAAAATTGAGGCCGGAATTTTTACCGAACAACGGCATTGGAGCTTAAATTTTGAATTAGATGCGAATCCTGTTGTTGATCCTATAAATGATGAATACCAGTGGTTTACCTTAACCGCTGGGTATGCTGCTGATAGTTGGTGGCTACCTAGCGCACGCATTGGCATGAGTCGAAATTTAGCAGGAACAGGTTTAGGTTATATGAATGCTGGTGTCACGATAATGAAATTTATTAATCTTGATATCGCTTCCACCTTAGATACTGTTACTTTAGATGGTTCAGAAATGCGCCGAGGTATTAATTTACGCTTAGGTGTACAGTTTGACTATTAATTCAGCTAAATCCGTTTAGCATGATAATGCTTGCCATAAGGGCTGTTTTATACTTATTTTACTGTTGAATTTACTTACTATAGGTCAATTACTTATATGTAAGTTGTCACTCGCTTACTCAGAAGTTTCTTTATATCGAATAGCAATGATATCGAATACTCGTTCACCTTCAGGTGCCTGTACGACAACTTCATCATCAACGGATTTTCCTAATAACGCGCGAGCCATCGGCGAATCAATACTGATTTCGCCACGTTTAACGTCCCATTCATCAGGGCCGACGACGCGATAAATCACTTCATTATCATCTTCATTGATTAAGGTAACCCAAGCACCAAAAAATACCCTGCCTTCTTGTTGAGGATCTGGGTAGACTATGGTCAACTCTTCCGTCCGCTTCATTAAAAAACGGACTCGGCGATCTATTTCTCTTAAACGTCGCTTACCATAAATATACTCTGCATTTTCACTGCGATCTCCTTGTGCTGCAGCCTCACTTACGGAACGAGTGATTTTAGGCCTTTCATCTTTCCAAAGAAACTTGAGTTCTTTGTCTAATCGATCCCAACCTGCACGGGTAATGTAGTTTGATTTTCTCATGATCTGTTTTTGTATAATATATTGGTGGCTATATTAATATATTATGCAAAAATAGCCCGCACATTGGTATAACTAAGTTAACTCGATCTGATTTAGCTGCTTGTTAAATTCAGGGCATATTTATATATTAAATTTTTCTATAATTCCAAGGGAAGGCATGGTAAAAATAACGGCATTCGCCCTCTGTAACGAGAAATACGAATTAATAGAGTGTCTTCTTTGTTAATTATTTCAAGAAATTTATCTAAAAAATGGACTTTTATGTTATTAAAAAAATATACCAATATAACTTTACTTATTTTATCTTTATTACTCGTTAAAGGCTGTGGGGGGGATGGAGGCTCTTCCTCTGAACCTGAAGCGATCAATTTAGCACCGATTGTAAATGCTCCCCTATCATACAGCTCCAACACGAATAGTAGCTCTTTATTTTTATTTTCGGAACAGCTTCTAGCTGGTGCAAGTGATCCTGAAAAGCAAATATTATCCATTAGTAATATTAAGCTACGAAGTGGTAATGATATTGGTATCACGCTTAAGAGCGACCCCTATCAATTTATTGTAGAGCCTTATGATTATGATAATTTATTATGGTTAAATGATAAGAGTGAAGAAGTTATTTATGACTATACGATATCTGATGGCAATGGCGGCTCTGTTGAAACCTCTATAACATTCATATTTAACGGAGTAAAAGATGGTAGACGATTAGATACATTGACTTTTACTGACTCTACATTACAGACCTGCGTTGACGAAGAGATTGATAATAGTTCTTTGACATTTGTTTATGAATTTATAAGCCTATATTGTAAGAATATTGAGTCAGCCCAAGGTATTGAAAACTTGACTGCGTTAGAGTCATTACAACTACCAGAAGGTCAATTAGCCTCTATCGATTTAAGTTCAAATACGGCATTAACTTACCTTGATTTAAATACCAATGAATTAGCAAGTATCGATGTATATAACAATATTAGGTTAAGAACTTTAGCTTTAAGGAATAATAAATTAACGAGCATAGACCTTAGCAAAAATATTGAACTTAACTATATAGGGCTAAATAAAAATCAACTCACAGAAATCGATGTAACAAATAACCCTAAGTTAGATAGCCTTTTAGTAAATGTAAACTTTTTGAAAAGCTTAGACATTTCATCAAATACAGAATTAACACAACTAGGTTTTAGTGTAAATCAGTTAACGGTTTTAGATATTAGTCAACATTCTAAATTAGAAATAATCATCGGGGATTATAATTTTTTAACTGAAATTGATTTAAGTAATAAATCAAAGCTTAATTTCTTAAATATAAGTAATAATAGGCTGGTAAATCTTGATACCAATGCCAATAGTGCTCTTGAAACACTAATACTAAATGCAAACTCCTTAGCGGATATGGATCTTCGCAATAATGTCGCATTGCAATATTTGAATTTAGAATATAACAAAATTACCGAGTTAGAGCTCAGCAACAACATTAATTTAATCGAACTTAAATTAATGGATAATCAGATATCAACAATTAACCTTGATAATAATAAGCAATTAGAACTAGTGCGTATTTCAAGTAATCCACTAACTCAAGGGGCTAAAGATTATTTAGATGCAGTGAAAGCATCAGGGATTAGTATTTATTATTAAAATATTATGTGTCAAAAATAGACACATAATCGACTCTAGGTAATTGTTAAATAATAGTTTTAAAATACTAAGTGGCAGTAGGATATTGTGCTATTGCTACTTTATGGAAGTGACATCGAAGTGATTTTTAGTGCTTGCTAAAAAGTGAATGGGTTACTAAACATAAGACCTAATGACCATTATTTAATCAATACTTTATTCCTTCATCAATAATACATGTCGTTTATTTTTATGTTGATCATACCTGAAAAGGAAGTGGGTAGTTTGAGTTGATGGCAGTAAGATTTTGATAAAGGCACTGATAATTCTCGTCAGAATAATTTTCTGTTATTATGTGCCCCTACTCTAAACCCTGTTGGAATATCAATTTAATGTTAACTATTGCCGAGCAAATCGCTACAGAACTCAATGTTAATTCTTCTCAAATAAAATCAGCGATTACCCTACTTGATGGTGGTGCAACCGTGCCATTTATTGCCCGTTATCGTAAAGAAGCTACTCAAGGTTTAGATGATAATCACCTTCGTCACTTAGCACAGCGTTTAAGTTATTTACGAGAATTAGAAGACCGTCGACAAGTCATTATCACTAGCATCAAGCAGCAAGAAAAACTAACACCAGAATTAACAAAGTTGATTGAACAAGCTGATAACAAGACTCGTTTAGAAGATTTATATTTACCTTATAAACCAAAACGTCGCACTAAGGGTAAAGTTGCCTGCGAAGCAGGTATTGAACCTTTGGCGACAAAACTCTTTAACAACTGGCAGTTATTACCTGAGCAAGAAGCCAAAGCTTTTATTAATAAGTCGGCAGGCTTTTCGGATGTCAAAGCAGTCTTAGAAGGAGCTAGCTATATTTTAGCGGAGCGCTTTAGTGAAGATGCTAACTTACTCGCCAAATTGCGTCGTCATTTATTAAAGCAAGCACATTTAACCAGTAGACTTATCAAAGGGCAAGATAAAGCTGCTGCCAAGTTTCGAGATTATTTTGAACACAGTGAAAAATTAAGAAATGTACCGTCTCACCGAATGCTTGCCATGCTCCGTGGTAAAAGTGAAGGCTTCTTGCAGCTAAATATTGATGTAGATCCCGGACAAGAAGCTGGGCTTTGTAGTAGCGCCGAGCAAATGATTAGTGACCATTTAACTTTGCGGTGCTTTTCACAAGATAAAAAGCAAGCGGCAGCAGAATTTTTAATAAAAACGGTGCAATTAACTTGGAAAGCTAAATTAAGTGTTAGTTTAACTACAGAGCTTGTTACTAGCTTACGTGAACAAGCAGAAACACAAGCGATAGACGTTTTCTCTAATAACCTTGCTGATTTATTGATGGCAGCTCCTGCTGGCGCTCAAGTGACTTTAGGTTTAGATCCCGGTTTAAGAACGGGTTGTAAAATTGCCATTGTCGATGGCACAGGCAAGCTATTGCATACCACTACTATTTTCCCACACGCACCACAAAATCATTGGGACAAATCAGTAAGAACTTTAGTTAACATTTGTCGTCAGCATAAAGTGGAATTAGTAGCTATTGGTAATGGCACTGGTTCACGCGAGAGTGATAAGTTAGTTGCTGAAGTCATTCAAACCTTTAAAGACGATGAAAGTAAATTAGAGCTAACTAAAATGATTGTCAGTGAAGCGGGTGCATCAGTTTACTCGGCTTCTGAATTTGCCGCGAAGGAATTTCCTGATCTTGATGTCTCAATACGTGGAGCAGTTTCAATTGCTAGACGATTGCAAGACCCGTTAGCAGAATTGGTAAAAATTGACCCTAAAGCTATAGGCGTTGGCCAGTATCAACATGATGTTAGCCAGAGTCAGTTGAGCAAAACTCTTGATGACGTTGTTGAAGATTGTGTAAATGCTGTTGGTGTTGACCTAAACAGTGCCTCGGCAGCGTTATTAACACGTGTGTCAGGGTTAAATAAAACTATGGCTAATAATATTGTTGCCTATCGCGATGAGCAAGGGCGCTTTACCAATAGAAAACAATTGAAAAAAGTTGCACGGTTAGGGCCAAAAGCGTACGAACAAGCTGCTGGATTCTTACGGATAACAGATGGGGATAACTTATTAGATCAATCTGCGTTGCATCCGGAGAGTTATGCTCTAGTAGAAAAAATTCTTAAGCAATTACAAATTGATGTAACTCAAGTAATAAATAATAACAATCAATTAAATGCGTTAGATATAAGTGAGTTAACCAATGATAATTTTGGCGAGATTACGGTAAAAGGCATTATTGACGAGTTAACAAAGCCAACGAGAGATCCACGTCCAGAATTTAAAACTGCCAGTTTTGCCGAAGGTATTACCACCATGGCAGATTTAACACTGGGCATGATCCTTGAAGGAGTTGTTTCAAACGTTGCTAACTTTGGTGCGTTTGTGGATATTGGTGTACATCAAGATGGCTTGGTGCATATTTCTTCAATCACTAATAAATTTGTTAGTGATCCGCGTGAGGTTGTTAAAGCAGGGGATATTGTTAAAGTTAAGGTATTAGAAGTGGATGTTGCACGTAAACGTATTAGTCTTACTATGCGTTTAGAGGAAAATGTTGAACCACAAGCTAAAAAGACTTTTCAGCCTAAATCTAATGACAAAAATTCTCATCACAAAGCTTCAACTAACAGCCAGCACAAAAATAATCATGGAAAATCGGCTAATCAGCAAAATAAATCAAAAGGTAAAAAAGTAGATAATGCCGCTATGGGGAACGCTTTCGCGGATGCTTTTGCTAAGCTTAAAAAGTAAATTATAATTATTTTACATTAATTGTTAAAATAATGTTGACTATCTTAATGAGAACGATTATCGTTTAGTTGTTGCTTAGGCAGTGAATGCTCTCTCACTAAATAAGTAGCAGCGAAGTACGGAACTTAGTGGTTATGCTCCAGGACACATAACCACTAAGTGACCACTTTGGAATTCTACAGGGCTCTGCTCAGTTCAATTCGACTTTAAAATTTTTGATGGTTAGCCAGTATTATTTTCTTGATGGAAAAATATTACTGGCTTTTTTATGTCTGTAATTTCAGTGAAAAAAAATATGAATAAAACCATATAAGAGTGTTGACAATGCTAATGAGAATGATTATCATTTAAATCGTTGCTTAGGCAGTGAATGCTCTCTCACTAAATAAGCAGCAGCAAAGCACGGAACTTAGTGGTTATGCTCCAGGACACATAACCACTAAGTGACCACTTTGGGATTCGACAGAGTTCATTCGATTTAAAATTTTTGATGGTTTAGCCAGTAATATTTTCTTGATGGAAAAGTATTACTGGCTTTTTTTATGTCTGTAATATCACTAAGAATAGTAATTAAAAAAAAGTATAAAATAGTGTTGACACCGATAATGAGAATGATTATCATTTATTTGTTGCTTAGGCAGTGAATGCTCTCTCACTAAATAAGTAGCAGCAAAGCACGGAACTTAGTGGTTATGCTCCAGGACACATAACCACTAAGTGACCACTTTGGAATTCAACAGAGTTCTACTCAGTTTAATTCGACTTTAAAATTTTTGATGGTTGAACCAGTAATACTTTCTTGATGGTAAGGGTTACTGGTTTTTTTATATCTGAATGTTTCTGCTAAATTTTAAATCGACTTACCACCTCAGACATACCATTACTGCTTACTTTCAATTGCTGGCTAGTTTCACTAAGTTGTTCAGTAGTGGCTAATGATTCGTCAGTCATTCCTGATAGGTCATTTATACGTAAATTTACCTCGTCAGCTGCTTGGCTTTGTTGCTCTGTTGCTCGCGCAATTTGAGTATTCATATCTGATATGACTTCCATCAACCGATCAATTTCGGAAAGGGAATCATCCGCTTTAGTTGTTTGATCAACGGTTTGCAGGGAAATATCCTGACTTACTTTTACTGCGGCAACCGCTTCTTGGGCTCCGGCTTGTAATTTTTGAATCATTTGTTGAATTTCATTGGTACTTTGCTCTGTACGGTTAGCTAAAGTACGTACTTCATCTGCAACTACAGCAAAGCCTCGACCTTGCTCTCCAGCTCGAGCGGCTTCAATTGCTGCATTTAACGCTAATAAGTTAGTTTGCTCAGCGATACCTCTAATAACATCAAGTACAGAGCCGATATTGTCACTTTCAGAAGCAAGACTGGCGACTACCTTACTAACATCATCAATATTACTCGACAACGATTGCATTTGTTTTATAGTGCTAGAGATAATTTCTTTACCCTCTGAAGTGTTATTTCTAGCATCATTAGCTGCTTGCTCGGCAGAGCTGGCATTATCACTCACATCTTTAATTTGTGAGGTCATTTCCTCCATGGCAGTGGCTACTTGTGTAGTAATATCATTTTGGTTTTGTATTAACGACTGTGTGGTATCACTAGCACCGGAAACAGCTTCTGCATGGTCCAAAACTTGTGCGGTATTATCAGCAACATCTTGCAATAATTGCCGCATTTTACTGGTAAACTCATTAAAATAGTTTGATAAACGAGAAATTTCATCTTGGCCGCTAGCATCTAAAGCATTGGTAAGGTCCCCCTCTCCTTGAGCAATATCTTTCATTAGTTCTGCTGCGGAGCGTGTTGGCACTAAAATACTTTTACCAATGACATAACTTAAACCAATGATAAAAATCGCAATAACTAGGCTGTCAATAATAACTCTATTACGCTGCGTAGCAAAAGTAGCATCGATATCATCTAAGTATGTGCCTGAGCCTATAATCCATTGCCAAGGAGTAAAGCCCTTAACAAAGCCTATTTTATTTACCGGTTCATCAAAACCAGGTTTTGCCCACTTATAATAAACAAAGCCTTCTCCTTTTGTTTTGGCAACATTGACCATGTCAACAAATAAGGCTTTACCATCAGGGTCTTTCACACCAGCTACGCTTTTACCATTGAGCTTAGGTTTGATAGGGTGCATTATCATATTAGGAAAAAAATCATTAACCCAAAAATAATTATTAGTATCGTAACGCATATTAGCAATAATGCTTAGTGCACGTGTTTGTGCTTTTTTTTCACTCAGCGAGCCACTTTGATATAACGTATGGTGATGTTCAATAATGCCATAAGCACTGTCTACTAACTCTTTATTGGTTTGTTTTTTTTGCTCTATTAAAGATTGATACTCTTCAAATAAACTCATCGCATCGAGTAGTGATAGGGCAATAACAATTAATACCACTAACATGGCTAACCTTTGCTGTATGGTGAATTTTCTTAAAAAATCCATAAATATCTCTTTAAATTAACAAGCTGTATACCTCAGTTTAGTTCAATATTTATCATATTCACGAAAAGTAAATAAAAAATAACCGCTTAAAATGAGGTAAGTTCCTGACGCTAAAATAGCTTGGTAACTTATGGTGAAATGGTGTGAGGGATAGATATTTTGAAGGTTTTCCCTTTTTCTTGATCTGTGATTAGTTCTATAGCGCCTTTTAATTTTTGAGTTACTAAGTTATAGACAATATGTGCCCCTAAACCTGAGCCTCCTTGACCTCTTTTAGTGGTGTAAAAGGGTTCAAATAATTGGGATTTTGTTTCTTCATCTAACTTACAGCCATTATCACCATAATATAACTCGATACTTTGAGCTGATCGTTTAACGTTAATGGTTATTTCCCCACTACCATCTAGAATGTCAGTGAAAGCATGAGTTAAGCTATTGATAATTAAGTTGTTAGTGATTTGTGCTATGGCACCTGGGTAAGAGGTAATTAACACTTCGTCAGCACAGGTAAGCTTTATATTTACTTGGACTTGTTTAGCTTTAGGTTGAAGTGAGCGAATAACATCTTCTAAATAATCTCGTACATTTATAGTGCGGGCATCATCCACTACACTATCAACGGCAATTAATTTAAAGCCTTCAATTAAATCTACTGCTCGGCTAATGCTTTTTAAAGAGAGATCAAAACCTTGTTCAAGTTCATCGGTAAACTTAACTAATTGTTTTGAACTTAGAGTTTGATCCGCCATTGCGGTAATTATATTGTGGCATCTCTCTTTCATAAAACTAATTGAGGTGAGCACTATACCAATAGGAGTATTCACTTCATGGGCAACTCCTGCGACAAGTCCGCCTAAAGAGGCCATTTTCTCATTTTCAAGCAGCTGAACTTGAGTGAGCTTTAACTCTTCTAGAGTTTGGTTAAGGTCATTATTGCTTTGACTTAATGCTTGGGTGCGTTCTCGTACTCTTAACTCTAGATCTTCGTTCAATGAATTAGCCATTTGCTCGGCTTTTAAGCGTTGTTTAATCTCGGCTTCTAATTTTACTATGGTCTCAAGTTGCTGTTTAGCGTGGTTTTCAAGTAATTCACGTTTTTGTTGATGGAAATTAACTTGTTCAAAAAGCTCTTTCGGAGACAGCTGCAGTTGCGCAAAAAAGTGGGAGAAATAACTGGCTAATTGCTGTTCTTCATCCGCGTTGATTAAGCTAACCTTATTGAATGCTTTGTACGCTGATGCCATACCAATAGCGCCAGCTAAGCTATTAAGTGCGGCATTTTTTAATGATGATAACTCAATAATATTGATGTATTCTTGTGCGTTTATTGCGGACTTTTCTAATGATTGCTGTAATTTTGATTCCGCTAACTCTTCAGGGAGGTATTGGAGGAAAACTTGTTTGACCAAGCGTTTTTTTCTTAACACACTAATATTGGCTGTTGTGCCTTCAGCAAAATTTTCTTTAAAATATATATTTTTAATATCAACAAATTGGTGTGATATTTTTTGTTCTTCTTCGGACATTTTAGTAAACAAAGAGACGCCAACAAAACAAATAATATTAGCAAGCAAGCTCCACACTAGGCCATTGGTTAGTGGGGTAATACCCTGAATGGCAAAGAGTTGTTCAGGATTAAGCCAATAAAAGAAGCCACTGTCTTGAGAAAGTATCGACCAGTCTAACCAGCCTGAACGAATTAAGGATGGCAACAAAGAACAATAAAACCATAAACAGGCACCTACAGTTAGCCCACTCAATGCGCCCGATAAGTTACCCTTACGCCAAATTAAGCCACCAATCAATATTGGCGCAAATTGCGCAGTAGCAACAAAACTGATACTACCTATATTTACGATAAGTTGTGAGTCACCAATGGCGCGGTAATAAAATAAACTTAAAAAGAGCACCATGAATACCATTAACCAACGCAAAGGCAATATTTGACGTTTCAATGCGGATAATTTCGGCGTTTGCATGATCACCGGCATCAAAATATGGTTGGTTAACATGGTTGAAAGTGTCATTGCGCTAATCATAATCATACCTGTTGCCGCGGCAAAACCACCAAGGAAGGTAATGAGCGCAATAAAAGTCGCATGATTCTCTAAGGGCTGAGTTAACAGCAAGGTACCTGACGACTCAAGAGCTCCGGGTGTAATTAACCCTGCAAGAGCTACGGGAAAAGAGAATATATTGATCAGTAATAAATAAAGCGGAAACAGCCATTTAGCCCTATCTAAAAATTTGGCATCGCTACATTCAACAATACCAACATGAAACTGTCTAGGTAGAGTAATGATGCCCAAGGCACCGATTAACATAAAGCTAATCCATTGCTGTGTCGAAATCGTCAGTACATCAGGGTTAATGTGTGTTTGTTTTGAAAATTGCTCAAATATACTAAACACTCCAGGATTGATGATATAACAAATCCACAGGGTACCAATAAGCATAGCCAGTAACTTTAAAATACTTTCTGCCGCGAGTGCTACCATCATGCCGGGATGTTTTTCTGTTGGGTCTATATGCCGAACACCAAAGACAATGGTAAAAAATGCCATCATCAAAACAATAATTACATCGAGATAATCAATAAATGCCAGTGCTTGCTGGGAATTGGCTGTCAGTATGAGGAAGCTATCGATGACCGACTTTAATTGAATGGTTAAATAAGGAGTGATACCGACTAAACACAACAAGCTTATTAATGCGGCTAACCTTTGTGATCTTTTATAACGTACAGAGATAAAGTCGGCAATACTGGTTGAGTGAAATTCATTTTTTAGCAGCACCATTTTTTTTAATAAAGGTGTCATAAAAATGAAAGTTAAGGTGGTACCTAGATATAAAGCGACTGGAAATAATCCCTTTTGCGTCGAAACGGCAATATTGCCAAAAAAGGTCCATGAAGTACAAAAAACAGCCAGACTTAATGCATATGTGTTCGCTGAGTTACGTATATTTTTTGCATTTTTACTGTCTGATTGACCCCACTGAGCCAATAAAAATAATGTAATGATATAAATAGCGAGTAATAGCATTATTTGGCTAAATGAAATCACTTATGGCTATTCCTTAGACGCTAAATCAGAGCTGGTAGCTGTTGAATTGTTTTTATCAGGAGGCTGCAAAGCAGATAATAAAATGATCAGGGACCAGCTAATAAAAATAAATAGCCAATTGGTAAATAAAGATACTTCATCGGTAAGAATCAGGGGGACGACAAAAGCAATAAAAGTCAGAACCGCGAGAAAGCCGCGTCTAGCGTTATTATCAGACATCTTGTCAAACCTTTACGGAAAAGTATTACTTTATTATAGGAGTAAAAAGATTTTTTTATCAATGGCTATTAAATATTCAATAAGTTAATACTTTGAACATAAAAAAAAGGGAAGCAAATGCTTCCCTATAAAATAACCTCAAAGAGGTTAACTAACGTAGATGTTATAGGTAACTATATATTTTTAATTTATATTGTTATCTTTTAGATTGAATAATTACAAGACGAACTTAGTAGAGAATTGCACATAGTTAGAGTCGCCACCCATGGTATTTCCTGAGCTAGATGCAGTATTTGCCATTTCAAAATTACCCACTTCTATACCAAAGGAAAGCTGCTTAGTGATATTTTTAAATAAATTCACACCAAAATGAGAGCGATCTGTATCGCGGTTTTCAGTCGTAGTATTACCATAAAAGACTGAGCTGCGTAATGTTTCTGTCCAAAAGTGACGATAAGCAAGCATGATAGATTGTGTTTCTTCAGCTTCGACTTTACCATCACTATTTCTAGCTGCATCTGTAGAAGCAGTAACTCCTACGTATCGGCCGACATTGCCACCGTGTACTTGAAAGCGAAAATCATCTTTACCAAAGGTATTTATACGGCCGGCAACACCAAAACCTACGGCAGACTCAGAGCCATCAATCGTTTGTAATTGACGCGCTAAACCAGAGACAGATACATTACCCCAGTTACCTTTAAAGGTATATTTACCGATAAAATCTGGTACAGAGTCGTCACCATGAACAGCACTACCATCACTACTGTATGTCTCTGGGTTCTCAATTGAAAGTTGTAAACCGCCATTGGTATATCGAATCTGGCCTTGGCGGATAAATGCTGAGGCTACTAGTGGGCCACCAAAGTCAGCAGCTTCAGCGAGCGAGCTAGTGTTTTGAAATGTAGTCCAGGCTTGACCAACTAATATGTTTTTATATTGAACATACGCATGTCGTAAACGTACTTTAGAAGAGTTAGAAATTATTTCGTTACCACCACCTTTGACGGCATCACCATAAAAATCTATTTCAATAAAACCAGTAACATCACCATGGGTATATTTAGTATTAAAGCGTGTTTCATTGACAGCAATCCCAAAATTTGAAATGTCACTGTCTAAGACTGTACCACCACCATACCAGTAATCATTTGCAGCAATATTACCACTTGTATACCGTGCATCAGCTTTTACATAGCCACCAAAGGTGAGGCTGTCGCCGTCATCTAATGTAATGGTGTAACCGGCATTAGCGGCACCAGTAACAGTTAACAAAGTTGTTGCCAGTGCTAATTTTTTTACCTTAAATAATGAACTCTTAAACATGATATTCCCCATTTTGGTTTGCTTATTTTTAATGTGACTTATTGTAATATTTCAGCTTTTTAATTTTTATGAGGTCTTAATTGCCTCTTGTTATATTCAAGCGGTGTTACTTTTTGTTGTTGAATAATAACTTAGTGTGTAAAGTGAACAAAAGGAATTAGACCTAAGTCTACATTGCCAAGTAAATAGCTTAGACTTTAGTCGATTTTGATAAAATAACGGTTATCATCTGAGATGCTATTTACGCTGAATTCCTTTTAATAAATAGTTAACATATTGAATATAGTCTAAATTATTCATATTTCCTCAAACTATGCTATTTAATGATATTTAACAGACATTATTCAGCTTTGAAGCCAATCCTGTTGCCCTCTCAATGTTTATTTTGAAAGTGTCGTGGTGCTGAAACATTAGGTATAAATTGGTTTATTCCACATTAAGTCGAGCTGCATAGTTCGGTTTTAGCCAGCCTATGTAATTAACTAGGAACAAGAAATATTTAGATATCAAGATCACAATAAAAATCTGCTGTGTGAATACTGAAATAATTTAATGGAATTGGGATAACGCAAAATTTTAATAACACAAAAGCCTAGGGCAAAATAAATTTGCACTAGGCTCTATTTTTACTGAGTATTAAACTTAATTAAAAAGCTACTTGCATAGCAAGGCGGTAGCTTCTGCCATCACCGACAGTAACATTCGATTTTCCACCACCAGCAAGGTAATCAGTATCAAATAAGTTTTGCACATTAAAACGTAAGTTAATATCAGTGTTGCTCATTGCTATTTTATAAGTGGCACCAACATCAATACGAGTATAAGCATCTTTAACAATGGTGTTATCGTTATCTGCAAAACGCTCACCTTCATAAAAGGCACCAGCATTGATTGAAAAGTTTTCGGTTAACTCATAACGTGACCAAATTGAAGCAGACCACTCCGGTGCATCAACAGGTGTTTTACCAGTGAATTCCTCATCATTTTCATAAACCGCATCCAGGTTCATTACAGATGTCATCACAAAGAGTTTATCTGTTACTGCGCCTTGCGCGGCCATTTCAAAACCTTTGTGGCGTTGTTCACCCACCTGAGAAGTACGGTAGCTATCATCTTCATAATACTCGGTTACCAATACCCCCGACTTAGTTATGTCAAATATTGCAGAGGTCAGTAATAAACGATCATCTAATAACTGCCATTTAGCACCAAGCTCATACTGTTTGGAGGTCATGGCATCTATTTCCATGCCGTAGTTTAAATCGTCATCATCATTGATAGTTTCACTGCTTTGTGGCTCAAAACCTTCACTATAACTGGCATAAAAAGTGGTGCTATCACTTGGGTGATATAACAGTCCGCCTTTTGGTAACACTGACTCATTGTCAGCACCTGTTTTACTTTGTTTGTCGTAACGACCACCAAGCATTACCTGCCACTCTTGGTTGATAGTAATTAAGTCTTGAATATAGACACCATAGTAGTTGTATTCACTGGTATATAAGCTGTCATCTGTGGTGTAACTTATATCAGGACGAGATGGCTCAACTTGACCAGCCGCATATTCAAATGAGCTGCCTTTAACTTTAAGTTGCCCGTAATAATAATCAAGGTAGTTAGCGCCAACAAGCAAGTTATGTTCTACGCCAGCAAGCTCAAACTCACCAGTAAAATCAATAAAAGCTGTTTTAAATTGCCAATCATCAAAGCGATCATATGGATTTGAGGTATATGAATCACCCTCAACAAAGCCACTTGGTTTTTTCGCTGCAGATTCAAAACGTTGACGTTCGAACGTTTGTTCGTTATAGCCTACCTTTACTTGCCAAGCATCATTGATTATGTAGTTAGCATCAACACCATAATTTTCTACGGTAATATCAGTAAAGGCCCATGACATATCTCGAATCGTTTTGTCGTCGCCAATAACATTACCTTGATCATCTAACCACGCGCCAGTATCTAAGCCGGCTTTATCGTTAGTTCTATCGTAGTGAACACTCACAAGAAGATCGTCATTAATATCATAATCAACCACTAATGCACCCAGAAAACGTTCACGCTCTCTTTGCTCACCGTTTTGGTATTCACGTTGGTAAGTGACATCCTGTTTAACTAGGTTGGCTCGGTATCTTAGTGATTCGTCTGTCGTAATTGCGCCACCAGCATCAAGTGTTAAGCGAGATGAACCTTCTTGGTCAAAATCCATGCCCAAGTTAAAAATGCTTTTAGCGGTTGGTTTTTTAGTGACCATATTTACCAAGCCACCTGGACCTGACTGGCCGTATAAAATACTTGATGGGCCTTTAATAACTTCAATACTTTCTAAGGTTTCAATTGGCTGCTGGTAATGTGACCAATGCTGATGACCGTCGCGTAAGTAGCCATTTGAAGAGCTTAAGGTAAAACCACGTAAATTGAATACCTCGCGGTTACGTTGTTTTGAACCTGCAGTTAAGCTGGCGTCGTTACCTAATACTTCGCCTAAAGTAGTGGCCAATTGCTCGTTAATCACGGTATCTGGAATAACGGTGACCGATTGTGCAGTTTCTAATAAAGAAATGTTACCGCGCATGGCGCCATTAGCATTATCAACTTTATAACCATTAAAATAGCTACCTTTTACTTTAATCACTTCAATGTCTTTAAGTGACTTTGTCTCTTCGGCAGTACTTGCTGAATTTTCTGTGGCAGTGTCTATGACCATATTGGTCTCAGCAGAAAAAACTGCTGGTGAGGAAAGTACCGCACTTACGGCTAAAAAGAGTGGAGAAAACTTCATAAATAACTCAAACCTTAATTAATATATAAGTAAAACAAACGTGCAATAAATAATGTGCGAATTCTAATGATAACTATTATCATTTGCAATATGTGTTTTGTATTTTTTTGTATTTATTTGACTTATCTGCCAGGAAATTGATTTAGCGCATGTTTTTCATTCAAACTTGTTTGAGGGCAATAAAAAAGGCCAGCTAAGCTGACCTTTTTGTGGTGAAAGTGTAACCAAAACTAGGCAGTTATTTCTTATCGGCGGTCTTTTGCGCTGTTAAGTTAGCTGCATGTGGTAAGTCATGTGCGGGCATTGGTTTGTTATCATGTTTTAAGTAGTTATCCATCCAACGCATTAAACGTAAGCTGTAGTCATACTTTGCTGCGGCACGTTTATTACCATGACCTTCGCCTGGGTAATACACTAAACGAACTGTTTTACCGTGAACTTTCATATAACGGTACATTTCCATCGATTGTGCTGGGTGAACACGTGGATCGGCTTTACCGTGCATAATGAGTAATGGTGTTTCAGATTGCTCTACCCAATAAATAGGGCTGCGTTCTAAGTACCATTGCCATTTGTCCCAAGGGTATGAACGTGCGTGTACTAAATGCATTTCGTTAGAAATATCAGTAGTGCCAAACTTTGATAGTTGGTTAGAAATACCAACAAACATTACACTGGCAGCAAAATGTTTAGTGAGTTTAGTTGCGCCCCAAGCAGAAGCATAACCACCGTATGAACCACCAGTGATACCAACTTTTTTCTCATTAACTAAGCCAATATTAACTAGGTGGTTTTTAAGATCGACTAAATCATCAAACTCTTTACCTGCGTAATCATTTTGACCAAGCTTAGAGTATTCTACACCTTTACCCGTGCTACCTCGGTAGTTAGGATAAAATACAGCATAACCCTGTGCAGCGGCTAATTGACCTGGACGAGAGTAAGCTGTCATCCAGCCGTCTTTGTCATGGCTTTCGGGACCGCCGTGAACAGACATAATTAATGGATAACGTTGACCTTTTTTGTAATCAAGTGGGTAAACCAAAACGCCACCAATCTCAACGCCGTCACGAGCTTTAATGATGAGGCTCTCTTGTTTAGCTAGAGCAATGTCATTTAACCAAGCATTTGAGTTAGTTAAGCGGGTTTGTTTTTTACCGCGAAGCATAAATACTTCATTAGGATGTTGTGAGCTATTGGCTTTTACCACAACTGTTTTGTCTGAAGCCGAAATACTCAAGTTACCTGCGATGAATTTACCACCAGCAACAATTGTTTTGTATTTGTTAGAGCCCGGTTTGATGTTGGCTATTATAGACTGAGTGCCAACATTGGCGATAAACAACAATTCATTACGTTTATTCGACCATTCAAAATCACTTACGTGACCGTTAAAGTTTGGTAACCAATTTGCCACTTTACCAGTCTTAACATTGGCGATAAATAAACGGCCAGTTGCTGGGTCATGCTTGTCTTGTGCGCCATGCAGGGCAACATATTTACCATCGTAAGAAAATTCAGCAGCGCCTAATTTACCTTCGGTAGCAAAAGAGGTTTTAACAGACTTTTTAGCAATATCTACAATATGCCATTGTGACTTCATGTATTTGTCATCAATTAAGGCTGTAGGCTGAGTTTTAACTAATAAGTCTTTGCCTGTAGGAGAAAAATGTACATCAGAAACATAACCTTTAATGTTCCAGGCTTCAGGTGAGATGGCTTTATCAGACTGAGTAAGATCAGTAACGTATAACATCTGATTAGTTAGTTGCTCTTCAAAAACTTCTGCTTTAAAACCTAAACCAGTAAGTGTTTTTACTGATTTATCTTTTGCCTTCTTCGCTAAAATAGCAATTTTCTTATTGTCATTACTGAGTGCGTAGCGACTAATACTAGTACCTTTTAATACCACGGATTTCTGAGCTTGGCCGCCGTTTGCTGGTATTTGATAAAGATTAGTGAATTTATCATCATTCATTTTTGCTAAGAAATAGATTAATGAGCCATCAGCAGACCACTGGATATTTTTAACATTTACTTTACCAGTAATGAAAGGGCGTTCTTCGCCTTTATCATTTACAAGGTAAAGTTCCCCCCAGTTTGTTCCATCTTTTTCAACATAGATTTCACGAGGTACTGAGCGAGTGTAAGCAATGTATTCACCACTTGGGCTTACTTGTGCTTGGCTAACAGATTGTAGCGTTGCAAGATTTTCAGCGGTAATAACTTTACTTGTCTGTTCAGCTGTTGCGACTGAACAAGTAAGCAAGCCTAAGCTGATCGCTAAGGCTTTTTTTAACGAGTTTATTTTTAGTTTCATTTCTAGTCCTAGAGGTCTATTTGAAAAATTTAACCGTTCGAGTTTATGTTTTTTTGAGCGTGAAACCAATGGAAAGTGTATTAAATTCGACGAAAAGAGCAAAAATCGAGATTAAATAGAGATTGCCCGTGTGTATTTTGTCAATTTCATCCAATAGCATAAATGGTGACGAAACTTAACGTTATAAATAGGCATTAATTTACTGAGGAAACGGCTTAAATGATTCACTAGAGTTAATAACAAAACCTATATTTACCGTTATAGGTTTTGTTTATTTCGTTGCTGGAGCTAATAATTATTTAAATCTTGCAGCCAAATAATCAAACACAGCGCGGATACCAAATGCTTCACCACCTAATGGACGGCCTGATAAATGGCGGACATTAAAGGCCATCACATCAAAATGTACCCAATCAGTCTTTTCAACAAAGCGTTGTAAATATAATGCGGCAGTAATGGCACCGCCAAATGGTTGTGTTGGGCAGTTTGTCATATCAGCTATGGTGCTATTGAATAAATCATCATAGGGTTTGTGCAATGGCATACGCCATACAGGATCACTATTTTTCAGACCTGCTGAGGTGATATCTGCGGCAACTTGGTCATTAGTTGAAAAAAATCCAGCTAATTCGGTGCCTAAAGCAACGCGCATGGCGCCAGTTAATGTTGCAAAATCTATGATCAATTCAGGTTCGTCATTTTCTGCTTCTGCTAAAGCATCACATAAAACTAAGCGACCTTCGGCATCAGTATTATGAATTTCAACGGTTAAGCCCTTACGGGTAGTAACCACATCGCCAGGACGCAGAGCATTGCTTGATACGGCATTTTCTACTGCGGGAATTAATACTCGCAAATTAACAGGCAGGTTATGCGCCATAATAAGTTGCGCTAAACCTAGGACATGAGCAGCACCACCCATATCTTTTTTCATATTACGCATACCGGCAGCAGGTTTCATATCTAAGCCACCGCTATCAAAACAAACACCTTTACCAACTAAAGTTACTTGTGGGTTATTGCTGTCACCCCATGTTAAATCTACTAAGCGTGGTGTATGAATACTGGCACGTCCAACAGCATGAATAGTTGGGTAATTTTTAACTAATAGTTCATCACCAATAATCTGTTTAACTTCACCATTAAACTGCTCTGCTAGTTCTAATGCGGCTTGAGCTATATCTATTGGCATCATATCGGCTGCAGGTGTATTAACTAAGTCACGTGTTAAGGCTGTTGCTTGCGCGAATTTTATTGCACTATCAATAATCTCAGCATTGCCCTGGGTATTAGTAATGGCTAACGTCGCTAATACCTTGTCTGATTTATTGCTAATATATCTATCAAATTGGTAAGCACCGACTAACCAACCAAAACAAATTGCTTCAAGGTGCTTAACTTCTGCTTGTAATAGGTATTGCCCTTGCGGTAATTTTTTAATTAAATCGCCGCAAGCAAAATAATCATTAGCATCACTCACTACAAATAATGCTTGGCTGAGTTCACCTTGGTTATTAGGGATAAGAGTCAAGCCTGTACCAGTAAATTGCGTGTTGGTTAACCAAGTTTTGCTTTGCTTGTCTTGACCTTCAAGCCATGCTTGATAGGTTGATTTTTCTATGATAATTAACGGCGTGCCGCTGTTTTCTGCATTCAATAAGTTATTCATGAGCATCCTTTAGAGCTGTTGGCTATTTGATGTAATGGCTTAATTGTAACCTAAGCAGGCCAGAGAAAAAGCTCTATAGGATCATTTATTTATCGATTTTACCTCAATTGTTATTTGGCAGTTAAACTCGATTGAGTCGTTAGATTAAAGAATGCTCATGTGGCTAAAGTGAAGCACTATTTTCCTATTGATATGGTTAAGTGTTCAAATTCTCTGACTTTATCAAGTACCGCAACGACATCTGCATGGCTAGTATCATAATTGGGAATTACAACAGCACTACTACTTTCGTTTTTTGCGATAAAGTTTTCAATACGCGCAGGTACACGTTCAATATCAACGGGGTTGCCATTAAATGTCACTAAACCGGATTCATTGATTTTTATTACCATAGCAGGTGCTGATGGATTTGATGATTTATTCATTTTAGGCCTACTTACCATTATGCCTTCTTCTTTAACGAATGAAGTGGTAACGATAAAAAAGATTAATAAAATAAAAACGATATCTAGCATTGGTGTCATATCGGCTTCGGCGGCACTTTGTTCAGATCGAGTTTTTCTTGCAGACATATTTATTCCCTTATGATGAGCTTTTATATTTAGTATGAAAAACAAACACAATACTCACTATGTACGAAGGTTTACGTAGTGTCAAGTTAGTGGTACCGCTATATACGCTAATTGAAATGATAAAAGTGATTGCTGTTAGTTACAGCAAGACATCCTTAAGTGTGGCTTTCCCGTCTTTATTGATTTTACTCATTTGCGCCATAAATAATTCAGCAGTAGCAATTGCGTCATTTAGTGCGTTGTGGGCGTGGTGTTCAGGTAGTTCAAATTTATTTCGTAAATTAGCTAACCGTAATTCCGATGGATCGTAGGCAACATCACGTTTATCTAAACGGCGCTTTGCTAACGCAAGGGTATCTATCATTGGAAAAACAGGCGCTATACCGTAAAGTTCAAGGCATGCCTGTGTTAAAAATTGTCTTTCAATACGGGCAAAGTGTACCAACATGACTTTTCCGGCTAAGGCTTTCAGTAATGTTTCAACCACTATTGCCAATGCTTGCCCTTGTTCTTTTTGACTATCGGTAATGTGATGAATAATGACATTACTTTCTTTAAGTTGCGCTTTGGTTTTGATAATTTGATGGTAACTGCTTTTGAGTGACATTTGCTGTTGTTTAAGGGTGATAAAGCCAACACTAAGCAGCTTATCTTGCTTTGCATCCAAACCGGTCGTTTCAAAGTCAACAGCTAAGATGGCTACTTTATTAATGGGGGTATTTATATTTGGTAACGGTACCGATAAAAAATCCCGTAGTGCACCCACGGGAGCTTTTTTTAATAGTTGCTTTCGTTTCGCTTCATAACCAAGGAGCCAGCTGAATAATGGCGAATTTGCTAATATTGTAGCGACCATTAGTAACTTGATTGCCTTGCATCTTGTAAACCTTTTATCACCTTAAATGCATCTTTTAGGTGTTCTCGCTCTAATTTAGAAATTTCTTTGGGCGATAAATAGTTATCAGGGCTTTCACCGCGCATTAATTCTTTTGCTTGGTGTTCAACGCGTAACATGCCTAAAAACTCATAAGCATCAATTAAATTTTCGGCTGACTCCCTTGTTATTGATGATGTCCCTGCGGCTTGCTGGATGCGCTCTATGGTATTTACTGCGCTGATACCTTGTGACAAAGCATAAATTCTCGCCAAATCGACTACAGGTGCAATGCCATTATGTTTTAGATCTAATGTTGCTCTATGTTTACCACTTTGCTTTAAAACAAAGTCGCGGAAAAAGCCCAATGGTGGTCGTAAATTCAAGGCATTTTTTGATAAATGAGCAATAAAAAGCGTGCTGTTTTGTGTTTTACTAAGGAGTTGTTTCCTTACGCTGTTAAGTAACGAGACATCGCCATAAATGGTGTCTAAATCAAAGAATATACTACTGTTTAGTAAAGCTTTTGGGCTAGGGGTTTCTACCCAATCACTGAAATAGCTATGCCAATTTTTTTGTGGTTGTCGCCATTTAGGGTTAGTAGCCATTATGTCGCCAGGGCAGTAGATAAAGCCACATTCAGCTAATCCGTCACAGACAAAGGTGGCGAGACTTTCAAACCAAGAATCATCATAAGGTTTCATGGAATCGCAGATAATAATGGCATTATCTTGGTCTGAATGAGCTAACTGTTCTTGTCTAGCTTGTGAGCCAGCAGCTAACCAAGCGTAAGGTACTGGCGCTTTACCATATTTGTATTCAGCCATCTCAATTAAACGTTTGGTAAAAGCCATTGTTATTGCGCTAATACTTTTACCAACATGGTCAGCACTACTACCTAATTTTGCTAAGCGAATTTGTAGTTTAGGTAACAATTGGCTTATCTCTTTTAACTCAGTTAGTGTTCTGGCTTTATGAATAATGCTCGATAAATTTATAGCATTATGACCTTCATTATTAATTAAATCAGTGACAGTAACCATGCCTACTAGGTGGTTATATTTGGTGACCGGAAGGTGATGAATGTGCTTAGCTGTCATCATCATTAGTGCATCATAAGCATTGCTTTTTGCATCTATGGTGCACATATCGTGAGTCATTATTTTACTGATCGCTGCTGTGGTAGCCAAACCAGTAGCAACACAGCGACGGCGGATATCTTTATCGGTAACAATGCCAACGGGGTTATTACCTTCAATCACCACTAAACAAGAATAACCTTGCTCATTCATTTGCACGGCAGCTTGCTGTATGGTTTTTTCAGCACCAATAGATGCCACGGGGCTTTGATAAAAGTTGTTAACTTCTGTATTCATCAACGTGGAAGAGAGAATAGCTTCTTCGTTAACCTGATTCATTCTACTTTTTAATCGCTGAGCAGAATTTTGATTAAAGAAGTCACTGATGCTGGGGAAACGTTCACTTATATCTTGTAAGACACTGGCTTCCACACTGTAAATCAAACAATCTTCATCGGTATGTACGTTAAGCTGATTTTCTATTGTAATTTGGCTATCAATCAAAGGGCTGATATCACTATGATAAAAGGCATCACACAAGTCACCTTCACCTAAACGACTGACTAATTCACCATCAGCAGAAAGACAGCTAATAGCGCCTTTTCGCAATATATATAATTTTGGCTCAATAATGCCTTTTGGCGGAAGAACATCACCTTTTCGTACATAATTGATTGTTAATTCACGAACTAAATGCGCCAACACTTGCTTAGGTAAGCTATCAAAGGGCGGAATACTGTGAATAAACCTGCTAATTTCGGAAAGTTCGGTATCCATGTTTTTCTCCACCATTTCGGCAGTCGAGAGCTAATATCGAATGATGAAGTTAATCTAGAGATTTGTTGTCTTATAGACAAGTATTTTCATGCAAACCTAGACTAAAGTTGAATGCTCTACTTTTCAAAGATAAGGGAGTAATTAGACTAATTACTCAGGTTTTATGGTACCTACAGGCTTTTCCCGCAATCTAGACTAAAGGCTAATACCCCGTCAAAACAAAGCTTGTTAGTTTAGTGATACTCAAGTCTCCTCAATATGTAGGCTTCAGTGAGAAGTTAAAGAGTTTTAGGTAAGGCGTTAGTCGATGTTAATGGTTATCCCTTATCAAGGCTAACAACGCAGCATAAAATATTTTAACACTCACCCATAGAGGGCTTTTGAACAACACCTGTTCGTTGTTGCATCTTTTTTAAGGGATTAGCATTAATAAAAAAATGCGTCTAGACCAGACGTTGTTCAACAGCCCTGAAACTCACATATTGAGGGGATTTGAGTATCTAGTTAAAGTTGAATATGGATTTTTGCCAATACGAAGCCACTAAGGGGAAATTTTGACAGAAATCTATATCCATACTCAAACTAAAGGTATACATAAAATTATTACTAACTTTCTTTAAGTAAAAGCGTAATAAAGCGAAATAAAAAAATTAAATCGCTAAAAACGCTACGTCGCTAGGAGACTATTGTGGAAGAAAATAAAGAAGCATACTGGCAGGAAAATCTGCGCTTGATCTTTATCTGTCTTGCAATCTGGTTTGCGGTTTCATTTGGTTTAGGTTTACTTCTGGTAGAGCCACTAAATGAATTTCGTCTAGGTGGGTACAAACTTGGTTTTTGGTTTGCACAGCAAGGTTCAATTTATTCATTTTTGGGTTTGATTTTTTGGTACGGAGCCAAAATGAACAAGCTTGATAAAAAATATCACGCGGAGGGCTAAAAGATGGATGAGTTAAAACTATATACTTACATCGCTGTATTTGGCACATTCGCTTTATATTTTGCTATTGCTTGGTGGGCTCGTGCGGGTTCAACCAGTGATTTTTACGTAGCGGGTGGTGGTATTACACCATTACAAAACGGTATGGCGATTGGTGCTGACTGGATGAGTGCAGCGTCATTTATTTCAATGGCTGGCTTAATTGCGTTCTTAGGTTACGGTGGCTCAGTCTTCTTAATGGGTTGGACTGGTGGTTATGTATTATTGGCAATGTTATTAGCGCCATACATGCGTAAACACGGCAAGTTCACTGTGCCTGAGTTTATCTTTGACAGGTATTATTCTAAAACTGCACGCATTGTTGCCGTTGCTTGTTTAATCATTGCTTCTTTAACTTACATCATCGGTCAAATGAAAGGTGTAGGTGTAGCCTTCTCTCGCTTCTTAGAAGTAGATTATGGTTTAGGCCTTGGCATAGGTATGTTTGTTGTTTGGGTATACGCTGTATTAGGCGGCATGAAAGGTATTACGTATACACAAATCGCACAATATGTGGTGATGATTTTTGCTTATACGATTCCAGCGGTATTTATTTCATTACAACTTACGGGTAACCCAATTCCACAATTAGGTTTAGGTAGTACCTTAGCAGATGGTAGTGGTGTTTATTTACTTGATAAGTTGGATATGGTTGTTACTGATTTAGGCTTTAAAGAGTACACCACAGATAACTTAGGCGGCACGTTAAATATGTTCGCTTATACTATGTCTCTGATGATTGGTACTGCGGGTCTTCCTCACGTAATTATGCGCTTCTTCACTGTACCTTCAGTACAAGCAGCACGTTCTTCAGCAGGTTATGCATTAGTTTGTATCGCGCTTCTTTATACTGTTGCTCCGGCAGTTGGTGCAATGGCACGTTTAAACTTGATGAATACTATTGAACCCGTTGCTGGTCAAAATCTTGAGTACGCTGAGCGTCCACAATGGTTTAAAGATTGGGAAACAACAGGTTTATTGAAGTTTGAAGATAAAAACGGTGACGGTAAAGTTCAATACACTGCTAACGCAGAGACTAATGAAATGGTTAAAGTTGACCGTGACATTATGGTACTGGCTAATCCGGCGATTGCTAACTTACCAAACTGGGTCATTGCACTGGTAGCCGCGGGTGGTTTAGCCGCAGCATTATCAACAGCAGCAGGTTTACTATTAGCAATATCGTCCTCAATCTCTCATGATTTAATGAAAGGGGTATTGACGCCTGACATGTCAGAGAAAAATGAGTTGCTGGCAGGACGAGTGGTGATGACCATTGCCATACTGATATCCGGTTATCTTGGTTTAAATCCGCCTGGCTTTGCCGCAGGTACTGTTGCTCTAGCCTTTGGCTTAGCAGCATCAAGTATATTCCCTGCATTAATGATGGGGATCTTCTCTAAGAGAATGAGTGGTACAGCGGCCATTTCCGGTATGTGTGCAGGTATCGGTGTAACAATGTTATACGTATTCCAACACAAGGGGATTATGTTTATCCCTGGTACTTCTTTCTTAGGCGGAATGGGTAAAGATTGGTTCTTTGGTATCTCACCTAACGCCTTTGGTTCAGTTGGTGCTTTAGTGAACTTTGCAGTAGCGTTTGCGGTACTTAAAGTAACAGGTCCAGCACCAGCTCATATCCAAGCAATGGTAGAGAATATGCGTGTTCCAGGAAATGTTAGCGCAGCACACGATCATTAGAACATTAAGTGATTAAACGTGACTAACCTTGCGTTATAATAAAAGGCTAGACGACTGTTACTCCCAAAGTCGGCTAGCCTTTCTTTTTCTAGCGCCATTTGTTTTAATATCTTTAGATAACTCAATGTTTCTTTTAAATAAAAAGTATAAGAAGAACCCCTATGAATAAACACACTAAACTTGCCTTTATGGTTGCTCCTTTTCTTGCTATTTTTGGTTTTATCGGTGCTGATTTTTATGAAGAGTCTAAAGCGGATGATAATAAAATCATTCAATTATCACCGGAAGGCCATTGCGATATTATTAATCAAAATTGCATCTTAAAATCAGGTGAATTTAAGATAAATATTTCAGATAAAGCTGGTGTTACCGAAGTCAACTCAACGTTTCCGTTAGATAGTGCAACACTTTTTTTAGTGGATAAAAGTGACAAAATGATCCCTTACCCTTTGGGAATGAAAAAAAGCCCTTATTATTGGCGTAGTAATACCCCAATCAGGGAACTGGCAGCTAACAAGGGAGATAGTTACAAGTTACGCTTAATCGCAAAAATTAAGGGTGGTCAGTACATTAGTGAGTTTTATACACAAACGGTAAAGTAAAAAGATTTGGTGTTTTTTTTTGATAAAGTTCAGCGATTTTTAGAGTCTTTTTGAGGTGCAGTAAATTGGACTAATGAACAAAGCAGTACAAGTATATTATGCTATTATTATGAGGAGTTTTGCATTATAGAATACAAATTAAAGGAGTAATTTATGCAACATTTGATAGATGATTTTATTAAAATGAACCAAGCGGGACAAGTGTTAGCGTTATGTGAAAAGTATTATCATGATGAAGTCACCATGCTTAGTAACGGTGATTTGTTTGCTGAATCTATGCAAGAAGCGTATGAGATTCAAAAAGGTTTTACTGAATCAATTGCGTCATTTGATATTCAGCTGATATCTCAGAAGCTTACTGACAATGTCAGCGAACTGGTTTTTCAATACAAAATGATTGGCGTTGATGAAACACTTAATGAGTTTACTGGCAAACATATTCAAACATGGCAAGGTAACAAAATCATTCATGAAGAATATCTAAGCGTTGAATAAAGAGGTTTATTGTCAGCGATAACAAAAATTAGCCCCCCACTCTGACTATTAAAACTCGTGATTTTCTACCGCACTATCTAGGTGCGATTACCCAGAAAGGGTGCATCCAATCTATTAGAATACCATCCTTAATATTGTAACCTATTGATTTTCACCTATATAAAATCTAAATATGGACTGGCATTGAGTTTGCTCTCTTGAAGTTAATTAAATTTTAAGGAGTAAACCGATGAGTACTCAAATTGGCATTAAGTTATGGTCATTTACAGGGAAGATGAAAATCTTACATTTAAGTTGGATGGCTTTCTTTATTACCTTTATGGTGTGGTTTAACCACGCACCATTATTAGCTGTTATTGCAGATAGCTTAGGATTAAGCAGTAGTGAAATAAAAACACTGTTGATTTTAAATGTTGCATTAACCATACCTGCACGGGTCATCATTGGTATGTTGACTGATAAATATGGCCCTCGATTAACTTTTTCTGTCTTATTGGCCGTTTGTAGCTTGCCTTGTTTTATGTTCGCCTTATCACAGAGTTTTGAGCAAGCAGCATTAGCACGCTTTTTACTGGGCTTTATTGGCGCGGGTTTTGTTATTGGTATCCGCCTTGTCAGTGAGTGGTTTCCTGCAAATGAGTTAGGGACTGCAGAAGGCATTTATGGTGGTTGGGGGAATTTTGGTTCAGCGGCTGCAGCAATGTCTTTGCCATTACTAGCACTTTATATTGGCAATACCTTTGGTATTGAAGATGCGTGGCGTTATGCCGTTGGCTTAACGGGTTTATTAAGCTTAATTTTTAGTGTTATTTGGTATATCAATGTAAGTGACACACCTAAAGGAGGCACTTATTTCAAGCCTAAACAAACAGGCGCTATGGAAGTAACCAGTGTTGGTGACTTTTATTTACTCTTATTAATGAAGTTACCTATGTACGGTGCTTTAGCTCTACTCACGTGGAAATTATCGCCCCAAGGTGTGGCTTTATTATCAGCTGATATGACTATAGCGGCTTATGTAAGCTTAGTGCTTTTATTTATGGTTGAGGTACGAAAAACTTATCAAGTAAACGGCCATTTATTTAAGGAAAAAGTAGCCGAAATTCATCAGTATCAGTTTAAACAAGTCGCGGTACTTAATATTTTATACTTTGCTACGTTTGGCTCTGAATTGGCAGTGGTATCTATGTTGCCATTATACTTTTCTGAGACCTTCAGCTTAGATATGGTCTATGCAGGTTTATTGGCATCGTTATATGCATTTATGAACCTAATGTCACGACCCGGCGGTGGTTGGTTAAGTGACAAGTTTGGCCGTAAAAAAACCTTATTAATTTTAACCGCAGGTTTAGCGTTCGGTTATTTTGCGATGGCGTTAATTGACAGTTCTTGGCCACTTATTCTTGCAGTACTGACTGTTATGGCGTGTTCGTTCTTTGTACAAGCTGGTGAAGGCGCAGTATTTGCGGCAGTACCACTTATTAAGCGCCGCCTAACAGGGCAAATTGCCGGTATGACAGGTGCTTATGGTAATGTGGGCGCTGTAGTTTATTTAACTGTGTTATCTATGGTGAGTTATCAAACATTCTTTTATGTTATTGCTGCCACAGCGGTATTAGGCTTTATTACTTTACTCTTTATGAAAGAGCCCAAGGGTTCGATCACCGAGATAAATGAAGATGGTTCAGTGCAATTAATTCAAGTTAACTAACTTCTCTAACGGGGGAGGTGTTCACACTTCCCTCTATGTTACCTATGTTACCTATGTTACCTATGTTACCTCTAGCTCATCTCTAGCTCATCTCTAGCTCATCTCTAGCTCAATACTGCCACTTAATACCTAGGCTTCTAGAGTAGACAAGTTTACAGTCACTGTTTGAATTATGTTGTACTCGCAACAAACAAAATTAATAACATATCACTCGATTTTTTCTTATCTGTTAATAGTGAACATATATTAGTGAATATGCTATGACGCTGCACCTTTGGAGTGCTAATACATCATCACACTAGTGCACTGACAAGGAGCAAAGCTAAAAGAAATCAACTAACACATTGTTATATCAGGCTAAATTATTATGGCACTTACTTTGCTCTATTAACGTTATGTTGAATAAAGCCTTGTTGTAAAGCTGAGCCTAAACTTAACCCTCAACATAAAAATGTCACTTAGGGGTAAGTTAAAGATTTTACAGAGGGGTTTTATCTTATTTGCGCACTATTAGTAGGATTGTCCTTATGAATTCAGATAAACAGCTGTCGAGCAAAGCTAAAATTGTTGTGGTTGGAAACGGCATGGTTGGCCATCACTTTGTTGAAGAAATGAGCAAACATGAAGGTTACGAAGTCACAGTATTATCGGCAGAATCACGATTAGCATACGACCGTGTTTATTTATCTTCATACTTCTCAGGTAAAACGGCAGAAGATCTCGCTTTAACAACTCCTGAACATTATGACGAGTTAGGCGTTATCTTTAAAACTAATGCTAAAGTAACTAATATCGATAAGTCAGCAAAAGTTGTTACCACTGAAAGTGGTGAAACGTATCCTTACGATAAACTTATCTTAGCAACTGGTTCGTATCCGTTTGTTCCACCTATTCCGGGTGGTGACGTTGAACATAGCTTAGTTTACCGTACTATCGATGACTTAAAAGCGATTCAAGCCAGTGCAGATGTAAGTAAAGTTGGTGTTGTTATCGGTGGTGGGTTACTTGGCTTAGAAGCAGCAAAAGCGCTTAAAGAGCTAGGTTTAGAAACGCATGTTGTTGAATTTGCGCCGCAGTTAATGGCAGTGCAAGTTGATGGTGGCGGTGGTCGCTTATTAAGAGAGAAAATTGAAGAGTTAGGTGTACAAGTTCATACTTCAAAAGCAACCAATGTTATTGAAGCTGGTGACAAGCATCGTTATAAATTATGTTTTAGCGATGATACCGTGCTTGAAACCGATCTAATTCTATTTTCAGCGGGTATTCGTCCTTATGACAATCTAGCTCGTGAATTTGACCTTGAATTAGGTGCTCGTGGCGGTATTGTTATTGATAACCAATGTAAAACGTCAGACACGAATATTTATGCTATTGGTGAGTGTGCGTTATGGAATAACTTTATTTATGGTTTAGTTGCGCCAGGTTACAACATGGCGAAAGTTGCGGTTAAAAACATTTGTGGTGAAGAAGCCGAGTTTACCGGTGCTGACATGAGCACAAAATTGAAGCTGATGGGTGTAGAAGTTGGTTCAATTGGTGATGCGCATGGTAAAACGGAGGGGTCATTAACATACACATATGAAAACCAACCTGAAGGTGTGTATAAGAAAATAGTGGTATCGAGCGATAAAAAACTATTGCTTGGTGCTGTGCTTATTGGTGATACCAGTGAATATGATTCACTGTTGCAATATATGCTTAATGCCATTGCCTTACCTGAATCTCCGGAAGGGCTGATTTTACCTTCATCAGGTGATACACCAAGCTTAGGTGTCGATGCATTACCTGACTCAGCCACTATTTGTTCATGTCATAACGTGACTAAAGGCGACATCATTGCCGCAATTGATTGTGGCGCCGTTGATGTTGGGCAAGTGAAAAGTGATACTAAAGCGGGCTCTGGTTGTGGTGGTTGTGCTGCGCTAGTTAAAAGTGTTGCTGATAACGAGCTTGAAAAACGAGGTGTTGAAGTTAAAAAAGACATTTGTGAACATTTTGCTTATTCACGTCGCGAGTTATTCGACATTGTTAGTGTAGAAAAGATCAAAACCTTTGATGAACTACTTGCCAAGCACGGTCGTGGTTTAGGTTGTGAAATTTGTAAACCTTTAGCAGGCTCTGTACTTGCTTCAGTTTGGAATGATTATATTCTTAAAAAACCGCATTTATCGCTACAAGATACTAATGATACCTACCTTGGCAACATGCAAAAAGATGGTACTTATTCAGTTGTTCCACGTATTGCTGGTGGTGAGATCACTCCAGATAAGCTTATCGTATTAGGCGAAGTGGCAAAGAAATATAATTTATACACCAAAATTACCGGTGGTGCGCGTGTTGATTTATTTGGCGCGCGGGTTGAGCAATTACCTCCAATTTGGAAAGAATTAGTGGATGCTGGTTTTGAAACTGGCCACGCCTATGGTAAATCATTACGTACAGTTAAATCATGTGTTGGCTCTACTTGGTGTCGTTACGGTGTGCAAGACAGTATGACTATGGCAATTGATTTAGAGCACAGATACAAAGGTTTACGTGCACCACATAAGATTAAGTTTGGTGTGTCTGGTTGTACACGTGAATGTGCTGAAGCACAAGGTAAAGATATTGGTATTATTGCCACAGATAATGGCTGGAACCTTTATGTAGCGGGTAACGGCGGTATGAAGCCGCGTCATGGTGATTTATTTGCTACAGATTTAGATGATGAAACTTTAGTTAAATACGTTGACCGTATCTTGATGTTCTACGTACAAACGGGCGACAGATTACAGCGTACTTCAACATGGATGGATAACTTAGAAGGCGGTTTAGCTTACTTACAAGACGTTATCATGAAAGACTCTTTAGGTATTACCGATGCTTTAGAAGCACAAATGGAATCGATTGTTGGTACATATCAATGTGAATGGAAAACGACCATAGAAGATCCAGAAGCATTAAAACGATTCCAACCATTTGTTAACTCTGACAAAGCTGATACCAATATTCAGTTTGTTACTGAGCGCGAGCAAATACGTCCAGCACGTGGGCAAGAAAAAATTGCGGTAAAATTTATTGATGCAACTGAAAAATCAGCCGTAACTGAAGAAGCTTAAGAGGAACAAAAAATGACGAACTCAATCACAGAAAAAGCTGAAAAATCATGGCGCACTATTTGTGACACAACTGACTTAGTAAAAGATTCAGGTATCAGTGCATTACTTGTAAGTGAAGCTAACTCGGGTGGTGAAGATGAGCAAATAGCTATCTTCCATATCCCGAACAGTGAAGAAAAAATATTTGCTGTCGGTAATTATGATCCTATTGGCCAAGCCAATGTTTTGTATCGTGGTCTTGTTGGTTGTATTGATGATGAACCTGTGGTTTCTTCACCTTTATATAAACAACACTACTCGTTAAAAACTGGCCGTTGTTTACAAGAAGATAAGACAATTGCTGTTTATGATATTCGTATTGAAGATGAAAAAGTACAAGTTTTGTACTAATCATTAGCTATGTAACCTGAATCCTGGATAATGAGGACTGGATATTTAAATCAAAATAATGACTTACGGTTATTAATAATGAAATTTACAAGTTTAAGTAGCGATATACGCTATCAATGTTTCAATTTATTTGATTATCAAGGCAAAACGTTTATGAATAACGGGTTATTTATCGACGTTTTAACGCTGAGAATCGAATAAAGGGGAATATTGAGTAAGTGCTGCTTATCCAGAATTCAGGTTATGTATTGTCATAACGCTCATTGATCTTTTGTATAAGGTTAATGAGCGTTGTTCTTTGTATATATGCTCACCCTAAACAGCGCACACTTTACTTAGCATAACTAGCCTCAGCAGCTTACGTTGCAAATAACAAATATCAAATTCTGACCAAATCAAACATGAAAGCGCAACACACCCTAGTAAAGTACGGGGTAAATTGGTTACAATACGCGCTCTTAAAAAATGCTCAATGAATGGATTTATCATGTCACTTTCTGTCGTTATTCTTGCCGCGGGTAAAGGTACTCGTATGCGCTCTTCCTTACCAAAAGTACTACATAATGTAGCTGATAAACCTATGGTAGGTCATGTTATTGATAGTGCCCGTCAGTTAGGCGCAAGTAATATCTACGTAGTATATGGTTTTGGTGGTGACGTCTTAAAAGCGACGCTGACTAAAGATAATACCGGTGATGACTTAACCTTTGTTGAGCAGGTAGAGCAATTAGGTACAGGCCATGCGGTAGACCAAGCTTCACCATTTTTAACTGACGAAGAAGATGTATTAGTACTTTACGGTGACGTGCCTTTGACCAAAGTATCTACCTTAGAAAGCTTATTAGCCGCTAAGCCTGATGATGGCATGGCGCTACTAACAGTTCATCTAGCTAACCCAATGGGTTATGGCCGTATTGTCCGCGAAGAAATCGCTGGTCAACAACAAGTCGTAGGTATTATTGAGCAAAAAGATGCCAGCCCAGAGCAACTAAAAATAAATGAAGCTAATACGGGGATTTTATTAGCTAACGGTGGTGATATAAAACGTTGGTTAAGCAATTTATCAAGTGATAATGCTCAAGGCGAATATTACCTTACCGATATCATTGCAGCAGCACATGGTGAGGGCAAAACTATCGCTACAGCTCATCCAGAAACCGAAATTGAAGTAGAAGGCGCAAATAATCGTGTGCAACTAGCTACCTTAGAGCGTGCTTATCAAGCTCGTATTGCTCAAGAGTTAATGATTGCTGGCGCAAGTTTACGTGACCCTGCACGCATTGATGTGCGTGGTAAATTAACTACAGGGACTGAAGTTAGCATCGATATTAACTGTATTTTTGAAGGAAAAGTTACTTTAGGTGATAACGTACTTGTTGGCGCTAATTGTATTATTAAAAACAGCACAATTGCCGATAATGTTGAAATTAAGCCAAATAGTGTTATTGAAAATGCCGTAATTGAAGCGGATTGTTCAGTTGGGCCATTTGCTCGTATTCGCCCTGGATCGGTAATGAAACAAGATTCACATATTGGCAACTTTGTAGAAATGAAAAACACTACTTTAGGTGAAGGCACAAAAGCAGGTCACTTATCGTATCTTGGCAATGCTGACATTGGCAGTAAGGTAAATGTTGGTGCAGGCACAATTACTTGTAATTATGATGGCGTTAATAAGTCCACAACAACAATTGGTGATAATGCTTTTATCGGCTCAAACAGCTCTTTAGTTGCTCCAGTAACTATTGGCGCTTCAGCCACCATAGGTGCAGGCTCTGTTATTACTAAACAAGTTGAAGATAATGACTTAGCTATTGGACGTGCAAAACAGCGTAATGTTGTTGGTTGGCAACGACCAGTTAAAAACAGTTAAGCAAAATGTCTTAATTTCATTACACTTTGCAAAAAAAGCGCTATTGATAGCGCTTTTTTGTCTTTAATTTTTGATTGAAAATGATCAAAAAACACCGTAAAAAATTGCATTAACTTTCGGAATGAAACATAATATCGTCAATATCGAAACTAAATTCATTTTGTAGTGAATATTTCGAAAGCTTATTGCTAATTATTTATTAAAGTAATCATAACTATTATGTCTAAAAGAAATACCCAACAACGTCGCCATAATATTATTGCCGACTTAAATGCTCAGGGCGAAGTAAGCGTAGATAGCTTAGCCAAGCAATTTGACACCTCAGAAGTAACTATTCGAAAAGATCTTGCAGCGTTAGAGAATAGCGGTTTACTGCTTAGACGTTACGGTGGTGCAGTTGCGTTGCCAAGTGAAATAACTGAAGCCAAGACAGAGCAACTGTCTCAACAAAAATTATTAATAGCGAAAAAAGCAGCCATGCTTATTCGTGACCATAATCGTATCATTATTGATAGCGGTCAAACTACATCGGCGTTAGTGAGTGAATTAGCCCATAAAAAAGGCTTAGTGGTCATGACCAATGCACTAAGCATTGCGAACGAAATTCATGCACTAGAAAATGAACCGACATTATTGATGACCGGTGGCACTTGGGATGCAAACTCTGAAGCTTTTCAGGGACAGGTTGCAGAGCAGGTGCTACGTTCGTATGATTTTGACCAGCTATTTATCGGTGCTGATGGCATTGATATTAATCGCGGTACCACCACGTTCAATGAACTTATTGGCTTAAGCCGTGTAATGGCTGAAGTCGCTCGTGAAGTGATTGTAATGGTCGAATCAGCAAAAATAACCAAGAAAATCCCTAATTTAGAGCTTACTTGGCAGCAAATCCATACGGTGATCACAGATGATGGCCTTTCAGATGAAATGCAAACAGCCCTAAGTGAACAAGGGGTGAAATTAATTATCGCCAGAGCTTAAATAGCTAAATAAACTCCGTACATCGGCTTTCTAGATAAAGCATGTACAACAAACAATGTAAAAAATAAGGAATAAATATTATGTGTGGCATAGTCGGCGCAGTAGCTCAACGAGATGTAGCAGATATTTTGGTAGAAGGTTTAAAGCGATTAGAATATCGCGGTTATGACTCTGCCGGTGTTGCAGTGATCAATAATAATAACGAACTACTAAGTACAAAACGTTTAGGTAAAGTACAAGAGCTGGATCAAGCTCTTACCGAAAAACCTCTAGGTGGAGGCACTGGTATAGCACACACTCGCTGGGCAACACATGGCGCACCAAGTGAAGTGAACGCTCACCCACATATATCAAATAATACTATTGCGGTAGTACATAATGGTATTATTGAAAACCATGAAGTCTTGCGTGTTCAGCTACAGGGTTTAGGTTACGAATTTCTATCACAAACAGACACCGAAGTAATCACGCATCTGGTTCATCATGAACTAAAGACCAGTGATAGCTTATTGGCGGCAGTACAAAAAACAGTGAAGCAACTTGAAGGTGCTTACGGCACGGTTGTTATGGATAGCCGTGATAAAGATAATATTATTGTTGCGCGCTCTGGTAGCCCATTAGTTATCGGCTATGGTTTAGGCGAAAATTTCATTGCCTCAGATATCATGGCATTATTGCCTGTTACCCGTAAATTCTCATACCTTGAAGAAGGTGATGTAGCACAAATTAGCCGTTTTGATGTGCAAATCTTCGATACTGATGGTGCTCCTGTAGAGCGTGAAGCGAAAGAAGCTAACGTATCTCATGACAGTGGTGATAAAGGTGAATATCGTCACTACATGCTAAAAGAAACTTACGAGCAACCTACTGCCATTCGTAACTCGTTAGAAGGACGTCTAATTGGTGGCGAACTTGATATCAATACGTTTGGCGAAGGCGCTGATGAGATATTTAAAAACGTAGAACACGTACAAATTATTGCCTGTGGTACCAGTTATCATTCAGGTATGGTAGCAAGGTACTGGTTAGAAGAGCTTGCCGGTGTTTCATGTAATATTGAAATTGCTAGTGAGTTTAGATACCGCAAGTCATTTGTACCTAAAAACTCGCTATTAGTGACTATTTCACAATCAGGTGAAACAGCAGATACCTTAGCAGCACTTCGTTTAGCCAAAGAAATTGGTTATCAATCAAGTCTTGTTATTTGTAACGTGCCAGGTTCATCACTAGTACGTGAATCTGACCTGGCCTTTATGACTAAAGCTGGCGCTGAAATAGGTGTTGCTTCAACTAAAGCGTTTACTACGCAGTTAGTTGGTTTATTAATGATGACCGTAGCAATCGGCCAACATCACGGTATGTCAGCTGACAAGCAAGCTGAAATTATCCAATCATTAATGTCATTACCGGCAAAACTTGATGAAGTGCTAGCACTTGCTTCACCGATTGAAGAATTAGCGGAAGATTTTGCTGATAAAAATCACGCCTTATTTTTAGGTCGTGGCGATCAGTACCCAATCGCAATGGAAGGTGCCTTGAAGCTGAAAGAGATTTCATACATTCATGCTGAAGCCTACGCCGCAGGTGAACTTAAACATGGTCCATTAGCATTAATTGATGCGGAAATGCCTGTTATTGTCGTAGCACCAAAAAATGATTTAATTGAAAAACTTAAATCAAACGTAGAAGAAGTACGTGCTCGTGGTGGTTTGATGTATGTCTTCGCTGATAGCGATGCTAACTTCTCAAGTGATGACACGTGTAAAGTGATTAACGTGCCTGTGTGTGATGATATTATTGCACCAATCGTTTACACCTTACCTTTACAGTTACTTTCTTACTATGTAGCGATTATCAAAGGTACTGATGTTGATCAGCCACGGAATTTAGCTAAATCTGTGACTGTGGAATAATGGTGACCGGTTGTTTGTTAGGTGTTGTGGGAAAGTAATAAAGTTGCATACTAAAATTGCGTTATTTGTGCTTAAATAACGAGCATAAGCAAGGAGGTCTTTCTATAGCTCATTTAAATATTTTATGCAGAACTAAGGAGAGTTAGATTAATATTCTATTCTCCAAAATGACCGTCCTAAAGCTGTTTATATGCTTTAGGACGCGATATTAATTACTTTCGTATCAACACTTGTATTCTATTTCCCAAAACAAGTTGCTCTGACTGATAAAAAACTTTCGAATGGGAAGGTATTTCGATATTTAAACTGTCATTCTCCCATGAAACCTTAATTTTATTGGCTTTAGGGTGACTATCGATAACCAATGAATTACCAGAATTATTTGGTAGAGTATCACCTTGTTTAACAATCGAAACCTGAGTGTTGAAATCAGTTGTAGCTCCGCAGCCCCTTTCAAAAATTATGGCTACATTCTGACCATCAGGAGACTTAATTTCATCGTAGATATCGTTTTCACAAAATGAATTGTTTTCTAGAAAGACGAGTCCTAAGATAATTAGGACAAACGAACCTAGGCCTAATATTAATAGTGCTTTTGCTAATTTAGTCACGAATAGTGCCTCTATGACAAACACCACAGTCACCTACTTTATGACCGGGGCCACCAGGTGGCGGTGGCGGTGGTGGCGGTAAAATAATTGGGCCAATATTAGGTGGAGTAATTGGTGAACCGCCGACACCAGAAGAACCACCACCTACACTTGGGGGAGGAACATTTATATCATTTTGATCATTACATGCATCAGACGAACTCTTTTTTTTCCATTCAGGTAATTTATCGTAAACTTTATTGTAGTACTCCATACCTTTTTTAATCCATGCTTGGTCAGCAGGGTCATCTCCATACGGGGCGCTTCCAAGATAATGGCCCCATGTTTTATCACTCGTTCCGGCTCGTATTTGCGCCCAGCCAGCTACTCTAAGAAGGACTGGTTCGGGAATTCCTAGAGCTTTACCAACGGCTCCATAGTGATAATTACCATATGGAGCAAACTTATAGGCATATTGTTTGAAATCCCAAACTTTTTTATTCCCTACTTTACCTTTGAAATATAACAGCCTGCCGGGAAACGATAACTCTGTAGTTAAGAATTCCATGAACCTCATATTGCCATGCAGATTAGCATCACTAGTATATGGTGCTTCAGGACTAGTATTGTTTGCACTACAATTGCTGTTTTGTGAGGAAGAACTTGCTGTAGAAAATGCCGAAAATCTAGGCTGCAATGTTCGTTCTAGAGCGGCAGTTTTTGGTGTAGCACTAATATTATCAATTGCTACATCATCTTCATGGCGTATGACAACAATTGAAATTGTAGGGTAAATATTGTCGTAGTTTACGGTAGTAGAAATTTGTAATTTGTTCTGATAATAAGAGGTTGAAACTAAGAATCGCGTCAGCTTTAAACCAGCATTAACACCAAACTTTGTTAAACCTTCGCTTACTTGATAGTAGTCTTGTAAACCATCATCTGTTTCTATAGTTAAACCATCCAAATCTACTTCGCTGATAATCTCCACGTCTAAATATTGAAACTCATTGTACTTTAGAAATGCTAAGCAAATGGTTTCTTGATTTCCAACGGTTATCGAGTTTGATTCAGGCAATTCTAGGATATTTGAACACTCGTTTTGAGCTTTAGAAAAGGGGCTGAGTGTTAGTAGTATTATACAAACTGATAGGTAAATCATTTTTTTCACTAAAAAATTCCTTATTTGTTAAATGAATAAAATCGAAAGCAGTGTAATGTAATTTTAATGCCAATACCAATGCCAATGCCAATGATTTTTGTTTGGGGTGCGAGAGAGTTAGCACAATTAACTGCTTTATCTCATCCTTGTTGCAAAAGCGACAAGAATTGGAAATATGAAATACTCTGTAAATTTTTCTGGAAACATGAAATGTCGCGCTTCAGTATGACACTTTATTACTCGTCCGTATGACTTTTTGGGATGGTAATTGAAGTATGGCTTGTGTAAAATTTAATAGGTTTTTATTCTCTATTTGCGGAATGAAAAACGAGTAAGTAAATAGTATTAATTTTTAAAGGATTTAAAAATGTCACGAATAATGCATCATTATACGAGTGAGGCTGGCTATACAGGAATATTGAAAAGTAAAAATATCAGGCCATCTTTAAAAGCGAATAACCCGAAAGATGCCAGGTTTGGAGAGGGACAGTATGTCAGTGATATACAGCCAGGTACAAAGCGAAACTCACAATTATCTATGATTTTCTTCGGTATTCCTTGGGCAGGAAAAAGGTTTTCTCATCATATAAATGTTAATGTTCACGGTCTGAATGTGATTCATGGGCGCAAGCATGTTTATCTTGTCAAAAATAGCCACCCTCTTGATATAACGAAACGAATAACCGGTCACGGTAAAAATTAGTAAGGAATGTAACATGAGCACATATATTTATTCTAAATGGAAAAATAGCCCAGTAGGAAGTCCTGTTGAGTTTTATAGTGAATTAGATGGTCAACGCTATGAAATACGAAAAGTTGAAGTGTTTGATGGCGGACGTTTTGGCTATGCATCTAAAACCAAGGTTAATAATGATACTTCGTTGGGCATAATACCTGTACCTCCACTACCTGAAATTATGAGTCAATCTGAATTTGATATTAAAGTTATCAATAAAGAGGACTTTGAATCTATGTGGGAAAAAGCTGTAAGCTAATGACCATTCAATTTTTAAAAGGTGACGCTACTGCCCCAGTAGCTAATGAAAATAGTATTATTGTTCATATCTGTAATGATCTAGGAAAGTGGGGTAAGGGTTTTGTGTTAGCTATAAGCAAACGTTGGAAATTGCCCGAACAGACTTATAAAGAATCATTTAAAGGTAATATTATACCTGTGCTAGGTGATGTTCAGTTTGTGTCTGTATCTGATTCGATAACGGTTGCTAATATTATTGGTCAACATGGAGTTCGTTCACCAAGAAACAAAACAGCTCCCGCGCCTATTCGATATGATGCTGTTTTCGATGGTTTGAATCAGGTAATGGAATACGCTACCAAGCATAATGCGAGTGTTCATATGCCAAGAATTGGTTGTGGTTTAGCAGGTGGTACATGGGAAAAAATAGAGCCGATTATCAACGACACTTTAATTAGCAAAGGGATTGAAGTTAGGGTTTATGACTTTTAAATTTTAGAATTTAAAATAACGTTTTCAGAATCCGAGAATCAACTTAAAATGACGGATATTCACATCAATTTGGAGTGATGAAAAAATTGTGCAACAGCTTGTTGCACAATTACCTTGGTAAGTAACCGTAATGTTTTCAGTGTGATCAAATTTGATACTCGTTTTGAGTATGATACTTTATTACTTAAATATTTTGTTTATGTAATGTTGTACTCAATTCAGTATGATACTTTATTCTTTTCTAGCGGTTTTGATTAACGAATAAATAGGGTCTGTGGAATGATTTAGTATGAAACTGTATTACTCTCCCACAGCCCACCTAGTTAAGCACATCATTAAATAAAGGTATCAAAGAAAAAGCAGTCTCATTTTGAGGCTGCTTTTTTTTGTGTAAAAATTATTGTTACATGACACGTAAACTGCGTATAATCCGCGAAATTGTTGTAGATAGTATAAAGTATTCAGTATATCGTCTGCTTTGTGTGATCTTTTTATAAGTAAAAAAATCAAAGGAATGAGTGTGCTTAATATATTAAAGTTATTGTTTATATATTTTTTGTCTTTTCATTTATGGGCAGCGGAGCGAGGTGGTGAACCTGGGACAGGTGAAAATGATAGAGCATCAACTCCCAGCTATTTATCAGTACCCAGCTCTACCGTTGTCGATGGTAAAATTAATATCTCGTGGGCTTACAATTCTAGTTATAGCTATGGGCTTCAAGAACAAAAAAACAACGGTTCCTGGGTGGCTTTATGGAGTCGAGGGAGGGGTAGAACTTATAATAAAACAGAGGTCAGCGATGGGTTATATCGCTATAGAGTTCAGGCATGTACTAGCCGAGGATGTAGCTCCTTTAAAACATCCTCGCTAATTACAGTTAAGAGACCTGGTCCGATCCCACCAGCTTTACCATCAAGTATTACCACCTCAAATGCAAAAGGGAGTAGTACGGTATCAATAAGTTGGGGAACATCTTCTAGAGCAACCAAGTACCTTCTACAAGAAGCGCTTCCTTTTAGCTCATTTAAAACACTTACCACTACAACAGCTAGAAGCTATACCCGTACAGGTCGTGTTAGTGGTAAACATGCGTATAGAGTGGCTGGTTGTGATGCCAATGGCTGTGGTGATTTTAAATCAACAGCAGTAACGGTGAAGTTAAAGCCAGCTACCCCACCAAGTATTACTGTTCCTTCAGCAACTAGTACGAATGGGTCAATCTATGTTAAATGGGGTTATTCTACAGACAGTGAATCATATCAGCTACAGGAAAGTCGTAATAGTGCAGCCTGGACCACCATAAAAACCATCACCATAACTAGGGGGGTTCAGCGGGAGTATACAAGAACAGGGCGTAGCAGCGGCAGCTATAAATATCGCGTTAGAGCATGTAATTCATCAGGCTGTGGCTCTTATAGAACATCCACAGTGACAAAGGTATTGTTTAAACCCACAACACCAAGCAGCATAAGTGTGCCCTCAACCAGCTCTGGCTCTATTGCGATTAGCTGGGGAGCGGCAAAAGACGCAAGTAAATATACCTTAATAGAAAGCCGAAATGGCGCTGCATGGTCAACAATATCAACTGGCTTTACGGGGAGAAGTTATACACGAACCAATAGAAGTACTGGCAGTTATCGCTATCAAGTCAAAGGCTGTAATGCAACTGGCTGTAGCGCATATAAACTTTCAGCATATACTAAAGTTACAACCCTGCCATTACTGCCAAGTAGTATAACGGTACCGAGTGCAGTAAGTACTAACGGTACTATTGCTATTAGTTGGGCCACTAGTGGTGGCGCAACTAAATATACCCTTCAAGAAAGCCGTAATGGGGCCACTTGGACTACTTTAACAAGTTCATCAACTGGGCGTACATATTCAAGAACCGGGCGCTCAAGTGGCGCTTATAAGTATAGGGCCAGAGGGTGCAATGTTTCAGGTTGTAGTAGTTATCGCATCTCAAGTACTACGACGGTTTTATTAAAGCCCTTAACACCAAGCAGCATAAGTGTACCTTCAGAAATTAGTGAAAATGGTACTATCGGCATTAGTTGGGCAGCCAGTACTGGCGCAACCCAATATACCCTCCAAGAGAGTCGTGATGGCGCAACATTTACTACACTAACAAGTACCACTACGGCGAAAAGTTACAGTCGTACCGGCAGAAGTACCGCAGGATATCAATACCGCGTTAGGGGGTGTAATAGTTCAGGCTGTAGTAACTATAAAGTATCAAGTGTTATCGATGTCATCTTGCCACCACCTTCCCCAGCATCAATCAATGTATCTATTGATAACCAGCAAGGTCTAATTAGGGTTTCATGGAGCCGTGTGGGTGACTTGATTGAGCCAGTGGTACCAACTGGACCTGGAGATGCAGGACTCACAGAAAAACAAAGGGATCAGCAGCGAGAAAATTTTAGAAATTCGGTAACCTATAGACTTGAAGAAAGCATTAACAGTGGCACATGGAAAGAAGTTCAATCCATCGTCAATGAGACTTCGGCTAGCTCATTAGCCCGAGGCAATGGTTCGTACAAATATCGAGTTAAAGCCTGTAATACTTCCGGTTGTGGACCTTACCGTACAGCAAGTGCTGTCACATTACTTTTACCGCCAGTAACACCAAGCAGCATAAGTGTACCTTTAGAAAGTAGTAAAAATGGTACTATCGGTATTAGTTGGGCAGTAAGTAGTGGCGCAACCAAGTACACCCTCCAAGAGAGTCGAGATGGCGCAGCATATACTACATTAACAAGTACAACTACGGCGAGAAGTTATAGCCGTACCGGCAGGAGTACTGCGGGGTATCAATACCGCGTTAGAGGCTGTAATAGTTCTGGCTGTAGTAACTATAAAGTATCAGATGTCACCTATGTTTCTTTACCGCCACCTTGCCCTGCATCAATCAATGTATCTTTTGATAATCACCAAGGCCGAATTTGGGTTTCATGGAGCCGTGTGGGTGACTTGATCGAGCCTGTAGTACCAACGGGCCCAGGGGATGCAGAACTCACAGAAAAACAAAAGGATCAGCTACGAGAAAATATCCGAAATTCGGTAACCTATAGACTAGAAGAAAGCATTAACAGTGGCACATGGAAAGAAGTTCAATCCATCGTTAATGAAACCTCGGCTAGCTCATTATCCCGAGACAATGGTTCGTACAAATACCGAGTTAAAACCTGTAATACCTCTGGTTGCGGAGGTTATCGTACAGCAAGTGCAGTTACATTACTTTTACGACCGGAAAAACCAACTGGCATTACAGCCACTATCACTGACAAAGGGGTTGCTTCCATTCATTGGGATGCTGTTGCGACAGCAACAACATATACCCTGCAACAAAGTGTTAATGAGGGTAACTATAAAGATTTAATCAGTGGACTTAAAACGAATAATTTCACCTATTCCGGCTTACTTGATGGTGATATTTATTCATATCAAGTGAAAGCCTGTAATAGTAGTGGCTGTAGCATATTTAGGACATTATTAGACGAGATAACCGTGTATTTTCCACCTCAAGCACCCGATGAAGTTACTGCATCAGCTAATAGTTTCAAAGAAGAAATATACTTAAATTGGACCCGCGTTGGAGAAGAGATTGTTCCCTTTGAGTCAACTAACACAGGGGGTACCCAAGAAGAAGAGAGACGATTGGCTCACGAAAGAGAAAATATAAGAAGAAGTGTAACCTACACTATTCAAGAACGTAAAAATCAGACTACTTGGCAATTTGTGACTGAGACAGAAAACCAGACGTCAATAACGTTAACTAATCGTTCAGTTGGCGCTTATCAATATAGGGTTATGGCCTCTATTGGTGCCAGTGAAAGTGAATTTACTACCTCTGCAACTTATCATATTACGTTAAACGGCTCTTCTACAGGTGGCACTGTCCCTGGTGACACAATGACAGAAACAGCTGTACCACCCAATTACACTAGTACTGTAGGTTTAATGTCGGGACAGGGCTCAGTAAATGGCGGGGCGGCAAACTATACCTTGCCAATATCACTGCCACCAGGGCGTAATAATATTGCCCCCAATGTATCCTTAAATTATTCATCACAAAGTGGCAATAGCGTAGCGGGTGTGGGTTGGTCATTATTAGCCAGTTCATCTATTCGCCGTTGTGCCAATACTGTTGCCCAGGATGGCTTCAACAAGGGGGTAAATTACACCGAAGCCGATAAGCTTTGTTACAATGGAGCGCGATTAGTTGAAACATCCGACTCCTTAAATGGCGCAACAAGAGTATACCGCACTGAAATAGACCAACATATTCTAGTGAAACAGTATCATGAATTAAATTCTAAAAATGTCACCTTTGAAGTGCTATTTAAAAACAATCAAAGGGCTTTTTTTGGTACCACGGCCAACTCACAAGTTGAACATACTGGTGCCGCGGGTCATTTAGAATGGAAAATTAGTCAGCTATCAGATGCTTCTGGTAATAATACCATTGATTATGTCTACGATAAATTTGGTCATGGTGAACAATTACTAACTGATATTTATTATACAGGTACAGCGGCTACTCAGGGTGATCGCCAAGTTAAATTTATTTACGAAGTAAATAATGACTACCGACTTGCTTATTTAGCCGGCGGTAAATCAGAAACTACCCAACGATTGAACAGCATAAAAACGTTTTATAATGCCTCACTGGTTAAAACTTATGCGCTAACCTATAGCGACAGCTTGGCAACAGGGCGTAACCTACTTCGCTCAGTGACTGAGTGTGGCGTAAAATCTGACATTGACTACTGCTTACCTTCCACCTCTTTTGACTGGCAAGAAACCGAAACCACCTACGTGGTCGAGCCTATGCAACATGAAGCAGGCGTTGATAGCTACCCATTAAGTAAACTGAACCAAGAAGCATTACCCCTTATTACACGTTATCTTCCGCACGGTGATACCAATGGTGATGGAAAGCGAGACTGGCCAGGTTATGGCGGAGCTGAAGAAAACTGCTTGTTAAGCCGTTCTAATCACCGACTTGGTTGTTACGAAGTTGATATTAACTTAGACGGTAAAACAGATATTGTTAAATTAGTAGGTCAAAATGATGCACAAACATCATCTCCATACCTTCAAGAAAGTCAAGAATTGGAGATTAGTTACGTTGACGGTAGCTGGTTAAAAACAGGCATTATACTAAGCAGTATTAACCCGATGCAATCTAACCGAGCGCATGATGAAATCCTCAATATAGCAGACTTCAATGGTGACGGTTACGCTGACATTGTTGTCTATCGAGCCAGTAACTCAACACCTCTTGCGGAAATTTACCTTCATACAACCAATATGAGTAATCCGTACATTGATGCACAAATAATTCATGAATATACCTTTGACTCATACAGTGTTGTTAAAACAAGGTTGCGCTTTCAAGGTGATATAACGGGAGATGGCTTACCTGATATTATCATCGACGAAGTAGCTGGTAGTTTGCCAACCAACACGGCTAGCCGAAATTTTCCTACGGCAGTCAGCCAATATATTTACATCAACAACAGTAGCCCTAGCACCTTAATTTTTGAAAAAACCACAGAGCTGCTAAACAATGTACATGATTCTAATGCAACGGTAGTTAACTTATTTCATGACATTAATGGCGATGGGTTAGCCGATTTTATCAACTTTGCTGAGGGTGATTTTCAATATTACTTAAACAAGGGTAATGGCGAATTTACCCCTATTGATTATAACGGAGACAACTTTGCTAAACGCCTAACATATTATCCCGGTGGAGGCGGCGGTGATCCCGTTGCAGAAATGTACAGCTTAAAATATAAATCACAATTTAGAGTAATGGATATTGATGGTGATGGTCTACCTGAGCTCTTAGAGCCAGATACCAGTAGAGTCGTTGCATCTGGGTGTACACAATTAAGAGATTGGACTCAAAGAGAGTGTGATGACAGTGTTTACTCGCAGTACGATAGCCAAGTGTATTTACCTTTGACAAACAACTACATACAAGATCATACCCGCAGTTTTGGCAAACAAGATTATGATGTCGATTTATATCTAGACGGTCTTTATTACTTTAACGTCGTTAAATTTTCAATAAACCCTTATACAGGTGCAGTTGATGTTACCCGAGAGCCTACCGACTTAATCGCGCATGTATCAGAAAATGCTGTTGTTGATACTAAGGGTAACGGCGCCGCTGATTTTATTTTTGCTTACACCACCCGAACTAGTGTGAATACTATAGAGAATGCCACAGGTGAAATGAGTACCTATAATAACCAATATGGTATTTACATCAATAAAGCCACTAACGCACCAGATAATGGATATCAAGCGACCGATGTATTAAAAGCGGTGCACAAAGGTACAGAGCAAAATCTCTATCAATGGACTTTCAGTCCCTTATCAAGTGATGAGTTTGATAATAGCAACTTTATTGACAGCCCAACGTTCTATGAACCCAGTGACAACCAAAACTTAAGCACTGGTACTTTTAACTTTGCATCAAGTATGTATGTGGTTGCTCAATATCAACAAAAAAATGCGATTGGTACATATAATCAGACTCACTATAGCTACAATGGCGGAGCATTTGACTCATTTGGCCGAGGCATGCTTGGTTTTGAAGAAATTTATGAATACAACGGTGCCCATAAGCGATTAAATATTACTCGTTACAAGCAAGAGTTTCCGTTAATAGGCAAAGTTAACAACCAAAGCAGTTACCTTTATAGTGAACATGGAGAGCCTTCCATATTACTCACTAGTACAGAGTATGACTGGCGAGAGTATGGAACCGAAGTAGAGAATACCGGCGTCTATTTATATACAGTGAATAAAAATAGCTATGATGAAAGTAGCATTAGTTTGGGTGACCAAATAAGTACCGCTAGTGCCATTGATAGTTGCGGTAATATCACCTCGAAATCTATTGTTAAGTCTGACACTTTTGGTACTTATCAAACGGATACCAGCGCCAGCTATGACTGTGATAGTAATAATTGGTGGCTCAATAAGTTAACACAAAATACCGTTACTCAACATGCGGTAACCGGACGAAGTGGTTTACAACTAACGGGCAATAACAGCGATCTTGATAGCACTTATACCATTTCCACCACTTTTGATGACTGGGATGACAACCACCGAATAGCGAAACGTATAATTGTCACAGGCAGCAGTGCTGACATCATCGATGAAACCGTCACCAAAAACGTGATTTATAATGACTATGGACTAGCCACTAGCGAAAGTTCCACAACACGTAGTTACTCGTTATCCGACACAGTTCAAAATAGCACGCGTACCCATAGTATTACTTATACCAATACAGGGACAAGCGTGGCAGATGATGGTTACTTCCCCTATCAAATGACAAACGATAGAAACCAAGTCATGACTGTACACACCGCCCCTACCACAGGCCAATCAGTACAAGTTACCGACGTTGCTGATATTGTGATATATAGTGGATATGATGCTTTTGGCCGTTTACTGAGTAAAAAGCAGGGTAACCTAGCAACACAGCAATATGCATATAATGATATAAGCAGTGACCCTGGAGCACCTGAACATGCTACTTATGTGTTAGAAGTTACACAGTCAGCTACCCCTACTAGCCGCCAATATTACAACCTTGCAGGACAGGTCATAAAAAGTAGCCAACAAGGGTTTGATGGTGACTATATTCATCAGCTGAATCGGTACAATGCTCGAGGGTTTAAGGTTTTTGAATCACTTCCTTACCCGGAATCAACCTCCGATATAAATGCTAACGGTAAACAGTGGTTTGAATTTGATGCCTTAGGCAGGCCAGCAAAGGCCAGTGTACCTACCAGTAGTTCATTCCGAGAAACATACTACAGTTATGACGGTCATAAGGTTGACATTAGTACTGACGGCTTGAATATGAGTAGGCAATTTAATAGCCTACAGCAACTTATGCAAACCACCGATGCCTTAAAAGGCACGACACGTTATGCCTACAATGCTGCAGGCAGTCCGATAGCTATTGAAGATGCCGCTGACAATATAATTTATGCTAAATATGATAGCTTGCAACGTAAAAAATGGGTGAACGATCCTAATCAGGGACTAACAACCTTTGTTTATAATGGTTTTGGCGAATTAGCAAAACAAGTTGATGCTAACAACAATACACAGCGCTTTATTTACGACGGTTTAGGGCGAGTGTTACAACGCCAAGAAACACTTAATGGCTCAGCGGTTATGGCTAACTTTGTTTGGGATACCAATCAAGTCGGTCAACTTACTAGCCAAAGTACGGCGGGCGTAAATAAGCAATATAAATACAACACGGAACTAGGGGCTGTAAAAGAGGTTATCACGGTTATTGATAACCAAACCTATAGCTATAGCCACCAGTTTGATGGTTACGGACGGGTTAAAGCAACTGTCTACCCTAATCAATTAACGGTAGGTTTCACTTACAACGACTATGGATATTTAACGACTGAATATAATGCGGCTTCCAAGTACGAATATCGTCGCATTAACGCACAAGATCATTGGGGTAATATTACCAATGCGAGTTTAGCGAACCAAGCGTTAACGGAAACCCATCGTTATGATGACAATACAGGACAGCTTAACTTAGTAGAAACACTACGCCAGCAAGTGAAATTGCAATCAATCGGTTATAGTGAATACGACAGTTTTGGCAACTTGAAATTACAAGAGAATTATCTTACGAATAGTGAAGAAAGCTTTCATTATGATGCTCTACATCGCTTAGAAAACAGTAATCAATACTATAATAGCTTAAGCAAAACCATTGATTATACTTTTGATGCGACCGGTAACCTGCTAAGTAAGTCTGATTTTGCTAACGTTTATGAGTATAAATATGCGCAACCTAATGCAGTGTCGGCGGTAACGTTATTAAATAACAATAAAATAAGCTACGGGTATGACAACCGAGGTAACCAGACCAGCGGTAAAGGCACTATAACGTACAATGTTCATGACAAACCCTTATCAATTATCACAGCACAAGGCCAAACACAGTTTAGCTATGGTGCCGATCTACAGCGCTTTAAGCAAAGCCGAAGTGTTGATGGCACTACGGTGCTTACTCATTACATTGATAAGCTCTATGAAGTAGACTTTGAAGACGGGGAAAGTTATGCCAGGGCCTTTATTGGTGATATTGCCATTGTCGGTAACTCAAAAGAACGTGGTACTTATGTAAACTTTTTACACGGTGACCGTCTAGGCAGTATTGCGACCATAACGGACCATAATGGCCAGGTGTTATCGACACGTAGTTACGATCCGTTTGGTAAACCGAGAACCGGTAGTTTTCAAGAAGGCAGTGTAGCTCAGCTCTCCGTGATTGACGGCGGTAGCGCCTTAACGAGGCGTGGTTTTACTCAGCATGAGCATATCGATGAAATGGAATTGATTCATATGAACGGGCGGGTGTATGATTATAACCTTGGTCGTTTCTTGAGTGTTGATCCTTTCATACAAGACCCAGGAAACTCGCAGTCGCTTAATCCATATTCATATATTATGAATAACCCCTTGGCAGGGACAGATCCTACTGGGTATAAATCTGAAACGGTTGAGATGAAAGATGATGACAAGCTTATTAAAATGGATGACGGTAATACGTATCTTGATCAAGGCGGAGACAGCTTGATAAAAGTGGATAGTGTTACTGCTACTTCATCTAATGGTTCTTCAACAACGGTGAATATGGGGAGTAGTGGAAGCACTTCTGATATAGGCTCTCAAAATAATGTCGCACAAAATGATTCTCAATCATCCCAATCATCCCAATCATTTGGTGATGGACTAAAAAGTGGAATTCAGTCACAGGCTAGCAATATGGCTAGAAAGACTGGACAAGAATTAGGAGTGGGTGAAGACGATCAGGGGGATGGTGTTAACGCTGAATGGGGTAACGTCAACAGAGATGAAAGTGGTAATATAACACAAGCATCTGTTGTATGCGGTATGTCGTGTAGAGCTGAAGCAGGCTTGTATTCGTATAAACATTCTATGGATTTGATTAGAATTAGAAACCAGAACGACTATGGCAGTCTAGCTAATCAAGCTTTATACAAAATTGCCGAATATAGTTCATATGGATTCATAGGGGCCGAAGTGTTAGCTGCATCTGCTGCTAAGTGGGCCTTCATGAAAGCTTCAGATAAGATCGCTTATTTTATGATTGTTGGTGACGGAGCAACATTAGGGACTGGAGGAGCTGGTGCAGTTATTAGCGACACAATATATCTTGGCCTCTACCAAAATGCACGTACACAAATACCCAGAATGACGTTAAAATCAACTAAAGGTAAACCTGTTGTAAGGAATGGTAAGTTTGTTGTTGACTGATAAAGAAGAACAATTTTTTAACAAAGTAGCACTACTACATATATTATTTTTAGTAGTGCTTTATTTAGTAATCGATCTATCTCTGATTAATTACAATGAGGATGTTAACGCTTATTCAAAAGGTTTTTATTCAAAGTTAGTATTGTGCTTACTTTACTTAATCGCTAGTAAAGAAAAGTCATTAACTACTCAACCAAATAAATCGATACAAGCCGCGTTTCATTTTTCTGTGGCTGTACTGTGCATATGGATGGGAGTCATGAGCTTGATCTTTGAGAATGTAGGGCTAAGTCGATTTACTGGCATCTTTCTACTGTTTGGAGGTCTTAGTAGTTTTAATTTAATAGATGAAACTATAAAAGTAACTAGATTAAGAATGAAGGAACATACAGTTGGCTTATACTTCATTGAAACAATGTTAAAAATTATTTTATTTTCAATCTTTTGTTTTTCAGCATATTTTCTAATCATTGGTGAATGGCAATGGGAGATAAAGCCTTTTTACGAGTGGTGAATATTTGTTAATTAATAAGAGTAACCTGAAACTAATACTTATATGTTTAGCCTGTATTGCTTTTTTATTTTGGAACTCGTTTTTGAAGAGAATTAACAGGGACAGTCGCTCAAATTTGAATAATATAAACCTCTGAACTAGTGTTAGTAAAGCAGCATTGTTCTAGAGGTTTTGTTATGACAACGGCAAGAAAGCAATTAATTAGCTTAGCAGACACACCCTATTATCATTGTATATCTCGCTGCGTTCGCCGCGCCTTTCTATGTGGAGAGGATAAAAATACTGGGCAGAGTTATTAAAATTAACTAGGACACCCACCGTAATTAACAGAATTAACAGAATTAACAGAATTAACAGAATTAACAGAATTAACAGAATTAACAGAATTAACAGAATTAACAGAATTAACAGAATTAACAGAATTAACAGAATTAACAGGGACAGTCGCTCAAATTGAGAATTAACAGAATTAACAGGGACAGTCGCTCAAATTTGAATAATATAAACCTTTGAACTAGTGTTAATAAAGCAGCATTGTTCTAGAGGTTTTGTTATGACAACGGCAAGAAAGCAATTAATTAGCTTAGCAGACACACCCTATTATCATTGTATATCTCGCTGCGTTCGCCGCGCCTTTCTATGTGGAGAGGATAAAAATACTGGGCAGAGTTATGACCACAGGAGAGGTTGGGTAGAGGATAAAATGCTTGCACTAAGCCAAGTGTTTGCTATTGATGTTTGTGCCTATGCCATTATGAGTAATCACACCCATATGGTACTTTTTGTTGATGAGGCTATGGCGACAACGTGGACAACAAGTGAAGTGATTGAACGTTGGCACCAATTATTCAAAGGAACATTGTTAACACAGCAATATTGTAGAGGCGAAGAAATCCCTGACTACCTTATGACTTCTTTACTAGAAACAGTTGAGGTTTATCGTAATCGTTTGATGAATATCAGCTGGTTTATGCGCTTGCTCAATCAAAGCATTGCGATACAAGCCAACCAAGAAGACAACTGTACAGGTCACTTTTGGGAAGGACGATTTAAATCTCAAGCCTTATTAGATGAAGCCGCCCTTGCTGCTTGCATGGCCTACGTTGATTTAAACCCTGTTAGAGCTAAGATTGCCAAAACACCTGAAAGCTCAGCTCATACTAGTGTTAAAGAGCGGGCAGCAAAAGCCAAAAAAGGAAAGCAACCCAGCATGCTATTGCCCTTTGTAGGCAACCCACGAAAAGTAATGCCAAAAGGTTTACCGTTTGAGCTTACAGATTACCTTGAACTAATAGAGCTAACAGGACGCTGTATTAGAGAAGATAAAGTTGGGTATATCAAACAAAATCAACTAGCACTACTAACGCGATTAAACATAAACCCTGAAAACTGGCTGACGTTAAGTAAGGAATTTAGAAAGCTTTTTCATGGTGCTGTAGGGCATGGCGATGTCTTGTCAGATTACTGTGAACACAAAGGTTTAAAGCGACGAGCTAGTGTTACTTGCTGTGATAAACTTTTGGCGTAGCTATTTAGCGCAGACCCCCCTTTAAATAGCATATCAAGCCTGATGTTTTTGTTATGTCTAAAAAATATTCTTTCCGTTATATCTTAGAAAATTTAGCTAAACCTGTAACTGTATAATAATGACGACCGGTTAACTACTAGTAAGTAGTTAATTAGCATTAAAATAAAGCGACTTAATCTTAGATTGGTCGCTTTTTATTGTTTTAAATTAACATTTACAACAACCTCTGTTTTATCGAGCCATCTTTTTTACATAACAGACATTAAAGTTACTCGGCAATACATTATTTTAACGCATACTTACTTTGATGTGTTAAACGATAAACTCATTTGCTACAAATCAAAAAAGTCGTTAAATTTAAGCAAATATTGTGCTTTGCAACCACTGGTTGACAAAATATCAAGTGGACTTGCTAGTCTGCAACCTTTTAAATTCCTATGCTTGCTGCTCAAATACAGTGACGGAGTAAACCTTATGATATTAGCAGATAAGATTATCAAATTAAGAAAGCAATCGGCATGGTCGCAAGAAGAACTGGCTGAAAAAATGAATATTTCGAGGCAATCAGTCTCAAAATGGGAAAGTGCCAACAGTATTCCTGATTTAAACAGAATTATTATTCTCGCGGAGATTTTTGATGTTACCACTGATTTTTTACTGAAAGATGAATATGAGACTTTTGAATCAAAAAATGAAAGTAAAGAATCGAGCATTACTCAAATTAGCATGGAGCAAGCATTAAAGTACGTTGAGCAGAAAATGGAAGTTGCTACCTTGGTTACGAAAGGCGTGATACTTTCTTTATGTTCTGTGATACCACTCTTTTTCTTTTTGGCTATGGCCGAAACCAATAAGGTGAATATGACTGACGATATGGCAGCAGGATTTGGAGTATTAGGTATATTGATAATGGTTTCAGTTGCGGTTAGTTTCTTTATCAAAACTAATCAATATGAGAATGAAATTGCCGTTATCGATCACGATCTATTTGAACTGGCTTATGGTGTGCATAGTGTATTTCAAGAAAAATTGGAAAAATTTCGTCCTCGTTATAACTTAAGGTTATCAATAGCTATATTCTTGTTTATTATAAGCTTTGTGCCTTTAATGTTTTCCGCCATGTTCTTTAAAGGTTCAGATATCACCTTAATGATGCTTATTTTACTTATGTTATTAATAGCAACTGGGATTTATATTTTGTCACCTGTTGCTACTAGGTTTGAAGCTTATAACAGTATTCTTAAAGATAATGTTAAAACAGAGAAAGGTAAGCGTGAAAAGCGTGCAGAAAAGTTAGCTGCGTTCTACTGGCCTTTACTAACAGCCATATTTCTTGGCTGGAGTTTGTGGACTATGAATTGGAGTGTCACATGGATTATTTGGCCTGTAGGCGCGGTACTTTTTGCAGCATTAGTGGGGCTAATGGAGTTATTGGATAAAGAAGAACCTTAAAGGTGATTATTCATCTTTATAGTCGGCTATCTCCATTCACCTGTGAGTATTACAATATCTAGGTCAGCTTTATAATTACCAGTAGCTTTCATACCCTCAACACTGTTTTCTCCAATGGTCTAGCCTTGGTGTTGAGGTCATAATCTGGCGATAATAATACCTTTAATAGCAACGGCTATCAGGTGATATTTACTCGTGGCACAAACCCTATAAAGATACTTTGGCAGCGTTCGGCATAACTAATAATCATTTTATTGTAGCTTTTAAATAGACTGAATTCGTATAATCAAATGACCAGACCTTATTTTGTTATATCTCATGCAATCTCCTATGTTATCTATTGAAAAATTACAGTTTCAATTCTCGAATAAATCACCGAATGAATCACAGCTATTCATTGAAAAATTATCCTTAAACAAAGGTGAATCATTGCTAGTACTTGGTGATAACGCCAGTGGTAAGTCGGTGTTGGCGCAAATATTATCGGGTGGTATAACAGGTTATCAAGGTAGAGTTGATTTAACTGAAAAATTCACAACATTAAGTTTTGAACTAGAAGCAGAAACCTTAGCGCAAGATCGCCTGAATGATCGAAGTGATTTTATGGAAGAAGGCATAGATAATGGCCGTACCGCGCTTGAAATCATTATTGATGATAATCCATTCTTACAACATGATTTAGACGAAATAATTATCTTATTAGCAATTGAAAAGTTGCTTGAAAAGCCTTTCAAAATTTTATCTACCGGTGAAACTCGTAAAGTACTCATGGCACGTGCTTTACTGCTGAAACCAACAGTAATGTTGCTAGACGAGCCTTATGCGGGATTAGATATTGGTTCACAAGCACATTTAAGTCATGTGCTTAATTCTCTGGTGGCGCAGGGCATTAGCATCATTTTATTTGATTTTTATCATAAAACGCTCCCCACCAGTATTGATAATCTGGTCTACATGCAAAATGGTAAAATAGTCCTCTCAGGTAATCGAAGTGAAGTTATTGCTACTGAGCAATGGCAGAAATTAAATGAAAACCATTATAGTCTGCCGCACTATTTACCCGATTGTTTGCAATACGATCATCTTGAAAAAATCACGCCGTTAGTTTCTGTTAATAATGTTTCGGTAAGTTTTGATCAAAAGCCGATATTTAGCGCTGTTAACTGGCAGTTTGAGCAAGGCCAACATTGGCGAATTATAGGGCCAAACGGTTGTGGTAAATCAACCTTATTGGCGATGATCTCTGGCGATAGCCCAAAAGCGTACGGTAAGGATATTCACTTATTTGGTGTTAAACGTGGTAGTGGTGAGTCAATTTGGGATATAAAGCGCCATTACGGCTTAGTGAGCGCACAATTGCATCGTGATTACCGCGTATCAACCACACTTATTAAAGTGGTACTTTCAGGCTTTTATGACAGTATAGGCTTATATGATAACCCTAGCAGGCAACAAGTAATTATTGCTCGACAGTGGTTAGTGTTATTAGGGTTAGACCAGCATGAAAATACCTACTTTAATCAATTATCATATGGTGAACAGCGTTTAGTGCTTATTGCCCGTGCTGTGGTTAAACTGCCAATGATTTTGATTTTAGATGAGCCATGCCAAGGGCTAGACAATCATAATCGAGATAAAGTTTTAGCATTAATGGACTACATCGCCGCAAATAGTAAAACCCACCTGTTGTTTGTTAGTCATGATATTCGAGACCAGCTTAAATGCATCAGCCATGAGCTTGAATTTATGGAAAAAAACAATGATCCAGAATGTGAAGTAAGCGAAGAAAATGACGATGAAAACGCTTTGGGTTACATTACTAAGATTAATAAAAAGCTAACCACCTTATTTTAAAAATATAACCTATATTGTTTTAGGCAAGGACTTTTCTTGCAGATCATTACAATAAGGAGAATAAGATGATAATCAAACAATATATCTTGGCTGGTTTAATCACTAGTTTGTTATTAGGTTGCGCTACAGGTAATACTCCAGCAGAGAAGATGAAAAATGCCCGCGAAGAAACAGCTTCTGCTTTGGCTAAGATTTATGAAGATCATCCTGAGGCAAAAACAGTCGTTAATGCTAATAAATCTCATGTAATTTGCACAGGTAGTGATAGCTATTTGTTTGCTGCATCTACCGGTGGAGGTGTTTGTACGATGCATGAAAGTGGTAATGTAGATTATTACCGTTTTGCTTCTGCAGGTGTTGGTGCTGGTATTGGTTTTAAACAAGTGGCTTTTGTATACGTATTTTTGAATAATGATGCTTTGAAGCGCTTTAAAGAATCTGGGTGGGATGGCGGAGCTCGGGCTGAGGCCAGTGCAGAACATGATGGAGAAGGTGGTAATGCCTCGGCTAATCAATCTGCAGATTCTCAAGGTGTAAAAATTTATCAAGCTAATTTATGGGGGGCGGCGGCTCAAGCCACGGTACAAGGCTATAAGTTCTGGCATACCGACTTTACTGATGATGTTATGTAAAATAGTGAAAAGTAATCAATAAACAGCCTTTATTAATAAAGGCTGTTTTTTGTTAAAAACTTACTTCGCTAATACATCAAACAATAGGCATGGATTTTCTTCACCCGTCCAAGGGAAACCATCACTGGTGCAAATGTTATAATATGCATCGGTTATAACGTCGAAAGAGAATCGTTTGGAAGCACTCTCTTGTAAAGCACCATTAATAAAAAAGTCTAAAGTATCACCATTTTCATCAAATGTTTCTGATAGGTCGAAGCTAAGCTCAGAGCCAACTGTAGTGTTGATAGTGAAAACTACATCTTTATCGCCTTTATACCGTGTTGGATCTCCATCGATCATTACCACTAATATTGGTGGCTTCTTATTCGAATATTCATCTCGAGTAATAACACTATCAGAGAGTTTTTTATAATTACCTAAGGTATTAGCATTAATTTTTATTTGGCCGTATAAATCGTTTGCTGTTGAAGTAAAGCTACCTTCAAGTTGTGGAATATTATCATCAACCACAACGGTTATTTCATAGTTATTGTGTGTCATTGGCGCAGGTATTTTTAATCTATTCGTTGTGGTTACCACATCAATCAGCTTGTGATATTCACCTGTCCAGTCATGAATAATCCAGCGATAACTGTAACTTGCCGTATCAGCATGATTGTTTTCAGTCACGGATAAGAGTATTTCATCTTCAGGGCTGATATTATGAATATTGAGTTTAACATCAAGCTCTTTTTTGTTTGTAGCTGTGTCACTGTAGAAGTAAAAACTTGCTAAGCATGAGCCGGACGTAGGACACCAACTTAAGCTATATCGACCTCCTGCAGGTGGCAAGAAAGTTATGTTAGGGTCTGAAGCATTAATCCCCAACACTGAAAACAGTACTGACCGTGCAGCACCGTTTTCCCCAGTCCAAATAGACCAAGCGTCACCACCATTTAGTTGAGATGCACTTAAGCGTACGCAGTTACCATCAGTGACGTGAGTTAAGGGCTGATTTACCTCGCTAGCAGTAATATCAATAATAGTTCGATCATCACACACATGAGGGGAGTTTTGACCTGTGATGGTAAAAACCAGCTCATGAGTATGAGCACCTTCACCTATGAGAGTCGCTTTAACCGTTACTTGGGCCGTTTCATCTCTTGATAAGTAATCAAAGCTATTAAGTGGTTGGTAAGTGAGTTTGGTTAAATCACTACTAACAATTACACGACCTTGATTTGGTTGAGTAACTACCGAGTATTTAGCATCGAGGTTTGCGCTTAATTCATGAGCAAATTTTGTTAGTGGTCCATGAGTCGTTGCAGAAAATGTGGCACTAATATCGCCAATTGTTAATGTTAAATCATTTGCAGTTGAGTAGCTTTTTGAAGAAAGTAGCCTAACTAAAACAGTTTGTTTATTGGTGACGGTGCTTGGCAAGCTAGAAAACTCACTGCCATCAATAGAATATTCGCCACCACTTATGTTAATAGGGCTTGCCGTATTGATGTCTGAAACGGTAATTTTATTAGAATTAATTAAAGTGTTTATCGGGGTTTCTGCACTACTTTCAAAACTAAAACCTGCTGGCGTCGTATCAAGGCTAGACTCTGAAGCGGGAGTTGGCTCTGGCTCAATGATTGGCGGTTGCTCACTACTACCACCACAAGCCGTGAGTATTAAAAGAGTGCCAAATATAAGTAGGCTGGTTTTATAAGTAAAACCCTTGATTCCATTCATAATATTTCCCTATTATTTATCTGCATATAAAATACAGGGGTTTAGCTAATTTGTATTGCTGATAAGTGTAAGTAAATGTGGCACTCTAACTATTTGTTATCAATATGATTTATTGGTTTTTTGTTTGCTGCAGTCTTATATATTACTAAATATACTGCTTATTTATTGATAGGCCATGGATAAGCAAATTCAAACGACATTTCATCAATAAACGTGATGACGTGTGCTGTGCCGTTTTTTTTAGTGATCACGTAATCAATATTGTGCGATATTGAAAATATTTTCAGAGGGGGGTTAAGTACAAAGCATCGCATCCATTTTGGTACTAACATAGTTAAAAGCTCATTCTAAGCTACACGTATTGATACAAAAGCATAGATACTTAATTCAATAGAAATGTTTTACAATCCCAAAGCATCATTCCTATTTAAGGTGTTCCACCTGTTAAGTCTGATGAAGTGAATCTTTCTGAATTAGATACTTTCTAGTAAACCTAGATGGCCCATTCAACAATTTTTTCGTAATGGAAAAATCACATGGAATAAAGAAATAACCATGCAAAATAATTTTATAACAAATATTGATAATCGTTTATTATCAAGTGCTTCGCTCTTAACTAAACAACGATATTCGCCAATAAAATTAGCCTGCTGCTTTTTAGCTTTCATTGCGACCAATAGTATTGCTAATACCCCTACAGAAGCAATTAAAAAAGTTGAAACACCACGTTTATGGCAATTAGTTGATTATTACGATATCAATCATCCTGTCATCGGTAGAAAAGGCATGGTGGTAAGTCAAAAACGTATCGCCAGTGAAGTGGGTGCCGATATCTTACGACAAGGTGGCAATGCCATTGATGCAGCTGTTGCCGTTGGTTTTGCATTATCGGTTATTTTACCACGAGCAGGAAATTTAGCTGGTGGTGGATTCATGTTAGTTCACTTAGCGGATAAAGATAAAACCATTGCTATTGATTATCGAGAAACGGCTCCCGCTTTAGCTTATCAAGATGTTTTTCTTGATGAATATGGTCATCCAATAGTGAATAAATCACTAAAAACATTATCAGCTTCAGGTGTACCTGGTACTGTGGCTGGTTTGCATTATGCTCTTGAAAACTATGGTTCAATGTCTTGGTCTGAGGTAATAAAACCGGCAGAAAAGTTGGCTCGACATGGCATAGTGGTAGATGATGATATGGCTCGGTTTTTTTATAAAGATCAAATGTTCTTATCGCGTACTGCTGAAACTTGCCGAATATTTTTAAAAGAAAATTGCCAACCTTATTTAGCGGGGGACATTTTTATACAAGAAGATCTTGCTAATAGCTTAGTGTATTTACAAAAACAGGGTAAAGCGGGTTTTTACCAAGGTGACATCGCGAAAAAACTAGTTGCAGCTATGGAGCAGGGGGATGGCCTCATAACCGCAAAAGATTTAGCTGATTATACCGTGAAGGAAGTTGCCCCTATTCGTGGCACATTTAAGGGTTATGAAATATTAACTATGCCGCCGCCAAGTTCAGGTGGTGTGCACCTTATCCAAATGTTGAATATGTTGGAAACCTTTAACTTAGATGGTATCCAACAAGGATCTGCAGCAATGATCCACCTGCAAGCTGAGATTTTTAAACGCGCTTATGCTGACAGAAGTACTTTTTTAGGTGATCCTGATTTTGTGCAAGTACCAAGTGAAGGCTTAACGAGCAAAGAATACGCTCAAGCGTTAAGTAAAAATATAAAGCTTAATAAAATTACTCCTTCAAGTGCCATTAAAGCGGGTGAACCCAATAAATATGAAAGTCCTGATACCACACACTTTTCTGTGATGGATGCGGCAGGTAACGTTGTGAGTAATACCTACACACTAAATCATAATTATGGCAGTGGTATTACAATTCCAGGTACGGGCATTTTGTTAAACAACACCATGGATGATTTTTCGGCTAAACCGGGTAGCCCCAATAGTTACGGTTTAATTGGTGGTAAAGCCAATGCCATTGAGGCCAATAAACGTCCGCTAAGTTCAATGACACCCACTATAGTGCTAAAAGATGGCGAACCTTATATTGCTACGGGTACGCCAGGAGGCAGTAAAATAATTACGGCAGTATTTCAGCAATTGGTGAACGTTTTAAATTACAAATTAAACATTGCTGAAGCGACAAATGCACCAAGAGTTCATCACCAATGGCAACCTGACATTTTATATGTGGAGAGAAATACCCCTTCGGACACCATAAAACTCTTAAAAGCACAGGGCTACACAGTAGAAGTATCTAGCTCTCTTGGTAGTTTGCAAAGCATTATGAAACATAATGGTGTCTTTTTAGGGGCGGCTGACCCACGTAGACCTGGCTCTGCGGCCATTGCTGTCGATAAGATAGAGAAGTAATCCTAGATGAATGTTTTATATTATCGGAGCGTAATAATTGTCTAAAATTAAACCTCAGCTGCATACCTTCAGAGAGTTAGAAGATATTAATGAGCTAATCATGCCTTTAAAAGTGCTCGCTGATAGAGAGCGCGCAGCTATTTATGGCTTAACAGGTATGGTTTACACCCCACATATTGATGATTTTATGCAAGCGAGTATAAAGAAAGCACAAATAGTAACTTGTTTAAAAACTCAAGGACTCATGGCTTTAACTGAGGTTGAAGTGATTAGTGCAGTTTTAAACAGTTTATATAAAAGAGCAAAAAATAAGGCTGTTGTAGAATATGAAGGAAATTCTTATCAACGTCGCTTTTCACCTTTAAAGTTAAGCAAGTCAGGAAAGATTGTGCGTACATGGGCAAAATATTGGCTTTTACAACAAACGAATGAACAAGTTGATCCAGAATGGGAGTCTCAAGTAAGAGAGCTTTGGCCCTCTTACTTTGTCATTGGCAATGTTGATTTGTAAATTAAATTTCAGCTAAACAACATAGCTTTTGCATATTTTAACTAGAGCAAGTGGGTAATAATTTAATGGGATTGGTATTACTGGTATAAGTATAAGAGATGATATGGAAATACAGCTCAGTGTGCGACATGATTGAGTAGATACTCTTGCGATACAAAATATCAGCAATATATTTAATCCTGAAATATAATTCAATTAGTCAGGTCTTATTGGCACTTATTACTTTACTCGTTCAGGATCCTTATGAAGCCGCTACACATGACCATTGCTTTATTTTTATTAGCTATATCAACTGCGCTATTAGGTTTAAGTATGGGGCTTTTAGGTCCCCATAAACAAATAAGCTTAACCACAGACTTTTATCTTATTACCGATGCGTTACCGGCCGCTATTTTTAATTTACTAGCAGCACTCGCTTTTATTGCCTGTTCAGTTCTTTCATTTATTGCTATCAAAAAAAATAACATAAAACTGATTTTAGGTTATGTATTAATCATGATAAGTCTAGTGCCTTTAGGTTCACTGTTGAGTAACTCAATGTGGATAGCTTCAATGGGTGGTTTTCCTGTTATCGGCTCAGGACAAGGAGTTATTAAGTATTTCGCTTTATTCTCGATAGGTTTATTACTGATAAAGCGTAATTATTCTCCTTTGGTATCTGCATGGATCAGCATTATGCCTGTACTGCTCGTGTTATTATGGATAGGTGGTATGAAGTTCACCTTACTTGAAGCGCAAGGTATAGAAGCATTGGTTAAAAGCTCACCATTTATGGGGTGGCTATATAACTTTTTCAGTATTCAAACAACATCGAATATCATTGGTATATATGACTTAATTGCCGTGGTATTACTCATTATGGCAATGTACTACCGAAAATTGATGTTCCCAGCAATTTTAATATCAGGTATGGTCTTTGTGGTAACCCAGAGCTTTTTAGTGACTTTTAGCGGTTCATTATCAAGTGAAACAATACTATCAACCACAGGGCACTTTCTTATTAAAGATTTATGGTTTTTAGTTTGTTTATTTTTTTATTACTCAGCGGTAAAACAATTACCAGCAAGAGATTAAAGTAACAAAGGATTGATGAATGAATAGCAAACATTACCTAACAAACATTTATTGCGGAAAAGTGGCGCAGCGCTATGGCTTTGAAACTGCCATTGATAAACTTCCAATAAAAGATAGTTTGTATCTATCTGTTGAAGGGTTGGCAGGTGATGAGTGCGCAAATAAAGAACATCATGGTGGTTTAGAGCGTGCATTACATCAATATCCAGCCGAGCATTATAGCTATTGGCAAGAAAAGTATGCCGACCACTTTGCTGCCAATAATGAAGCAAATCATACAATGGATAAAGCTGTTAATTGGCAAGCGGCTGGTATGGGAGAAAACCTAAGTTCACTAGGTATGACTGAAGAGACAGTTTGTTTGGGTGATTGTTACCAATGGGCTGAAGCCATAATCGAAGTGAGTCAACCACGCTCTCCTTGTTTTCAGCTAAACAAACGTTGGGGTATTGAAAGCTTTTCGGTCGATATGCAGGAAATTAGCCGTTGTGGTTGGTTATATCGGGTTATTCAACCGGGTTTTGTGAGTGCCGATGAACCACTCGAACTTATAGCGCGTGTTAGTAATGCCATGACCATAAAAGCCGTATGTGATGTTTTTTTCAATGACCCTCTCAATAAAGTGGGACTATTGCAACTACAGCAACAAAATACATTGTCGAACAGCTGGATGGAGAAAGTAGTACAGCGTTTAGCGACTAATCAAGTCGAGAGTTGGGATTTTAGATTACGCGGACACGCTTAATCATTCGGCCGATTAATACTCCAAAACTCTCTCTAATAGCAAGACAATTACTCATTATCCAGAGTTCAGGTTAGTTATTATTTTTTCGTTTACCTGGCCACATAGCACCAAATACACCATCTTTTTTGACTAAACCATGGAAAACTGCTGCTGAAATATGCAGAACAACTACCAACATTAATATTTGCACACCGGATTGGTGTAAATTTCGTATCACCTCAAAATAGCTTTGTTGATAATCCGTAAGTGCCCTCAGATTAACCTGACCAAACCAATATACGGGTAACTCATGCGCTCTAGCGCTTAAATATCCAGTAATAGGTACGTAAAAAAGTAATAAATATAAGATCAAATGCCCTACTTTAGCACTAGTGTTTGTTAGTAGCGGCAAGTCATGTTTTGGTCTTGGTGACTTAAATAAGAACCTTTTGCTAAACCGTATCACCAATAAAAGGAAGATAACGCTGCCTATTGATGAGTGCCCCGTTAACATCTCAATTTTTTCAACATCAGTATTTACCTGTGCAAAACCAAATGTAGCTAAAAACATTAATATGACTAAAACTGCCATTAACCAATGCAGCCATTTATAACCTTTATCGTATGTGGTGATTTGTGGGTTATTCTTTATTCTATTGCTCATGTTTTTTCCCCTAAAAATATCTTAGCGAACTATAACTATTGTTTAATAATTAATAATCACCCAATTAATCAAAAGATTGTTTTTTATGGCGAACAATGATTTAAACCAAATTCGTATCTTTGTATCCGTTGCTAGCATGAAAAGTTTTACTAAAGCGGCGGAAACCTTAAAAATTGAAAAATCAACGGTAAGCGCTAAAGTATCGCAACTTGAGAAACGCCTAGGTATTCGTCTACTGCAACGGACTACGCGTAAGGTAAGTTTGACTGAAGCAGGGGAACAGTACTTATCATATTGTGTCTCTGCGTTAGAACAACTCGATAAAGGTGAACAATTTATAAATGAGTTAAGCGAAACACCGCAAGGATTATTACGTGTATGTACTCCTCAAAATATGGTTGATGTGTTAATGAAAAATCTAATACCTAGGTTTTTGAAGCAACACCCTAAAGTGCAGCTTGAGATCATCCAAACGTCAAAGTCTCCAGATTTATTAAGTGACAACTTTGATTTAGCAATAGTATTTGGCAATCATAATATTGAGGATAGTAGTTTTACATTTAGAAAAATACATCAGTCTGATTGGATCATTGTGGCCAGTAGAGAGTATTTAGCTGCTCAACCAACCATCAATAAAATTGAACAATTAAGCTTGTTGGATAACATTGCGCTGCTAAATGAAGGGAATAATACCTATAACATTCTTACTCCCAATATCACTTTGTCTGGTAAAAAGGTGGTGTTTGAACCTCGTTTTTTAATAAATAATATGGGCAATGTCATTCAAGCAGTACAGCAGCATATAGGGTTTGCCGTAGTACCTAAAAATATGGTCATGCCTCATATTAAATCAGGAGAGATTTTACAGTTGTTTGATGAAGTTTCTTTGCCAAGCACAGCACTATATTTAGTATACCCGAGTCGAAGTGGCCAGCCTGCAAAAGTGAAAGCATTTGTAGAGGCAATAATGCAATGGAGTAGCATTTAAAGTGATAACCGTGGGAGAGCCAATAAAGTATGGCGCTTAAGTTATTTACCTAGCGCCACAGTGAGTGTATCTTTAGTCTGCTGCTGGAATGGTCGCGATAAGTTCTCTTGATACCATCTTAGCTATTTTAGATTGATGTTTCCCCAAGCGTTCTTTTAAACGTAAAAATGAATTATAGTTTTTTTGTGAATCTTGACTGGTTTTTTGTATTTGCTTTAATTCGAATTCTGACGGGAAGTTTGGCGAAATACTTGGCTCAGAAACACTATAGCTATATTGCCACTCAGGTAACTCAGGTACATTGCTAATCAACTGTTGGTATTGTGATAATGAATTATTATAAGTAGTAATTCGACTTGCCTGCTCGCTTTTATCAATATTTTGATCATGCGCTAAACCTGATAAATAACTTAGATTAGCCTGTTCCTTTTTAACATTGGTGTTGTAATTGTTGACTAAACGTTTGATGTCTTTGTCATTTGATATTTGGCGAGACATAGTCATTTTTACACGGATATCCGTTACATTTTGCGACTCAACCCTATGTTCTCCTACCCAGACGATAGCTCCCGTTTTTACATCAATTAATTTAGCATTTAAATAACCAAAAAAACCAGGTTGGGTAATGGTGGCTATATCTTTCTCATGCATTGCATCAATTAATCCCGGATGCTCAGTAAAAAGAGTTTGTACTTCATCTTGCTCGGCTATGTACAATTGGCGATCTGATATTGGGTCAATATCAAAGCTATTAACCTGCAAGATATAATCTGCTTGATTCTTACCTTCCTGAGCGGCCCGAATAAGCTCAGAAATATCGACTAATTCATTATCGCCAGCAGCACGAGAACTACCTGATGAATCCATGGTATAACGATTTTCAGCGGCTTCAATTTCACTGATTAAATCCTGATCTGAAATCGAACCACTTTTATTTTTTTTACGTAAACGACTGATTTCGGCATCTAAAGCCATACTGCTATTTTTATCGATTTTTTTCTCGCGACGATCTCGTAACTCTGCTTCAAATTTAGATCTATCCATCACAGTAAAAGATTTACGTAGTAACGATTTTTCAATTTCTTGTTCGGCTTTGTTAAAGTATTCAGCCGTACTAAAGGCAACATCAGCTTGGCTCATTTTTAGTGATTCACTTTCAGCTAAGTCTCTGTCTTTTTGTGCTTGATTACCAGAGTGACTGCTTCGTCTAATTTTATCTTGTAGCTCCCTATTTCGTTCTTTTTTCTGGAGTTCAATAGGTACACTAATCACTACTCTGGCATTTTCTTGTACAACAAAGCCTTTTTTCGAAATAACATTTTCACTAAGATCTTCTTGGGAAGTATCGGTTTTCAATATAGTGAAAATGGTTGATAAATCTTCATTTTTTGGTTTTTGTGGTGCATTAACTACCAGTGATTCTGGTGCTTGTTCGAGATTAGGAGCAGTTAAGCCACAACTGACGGCTATCAGTGATAAGGGTAATAATATTAAGAGATGGTTTTTCATATAGAAGCCTATTTAGTGTATTGATGCTCCTTTGAAATTAGTACTAAATTAGCAGATAGTGAAGGTTGAAATGAAAATAATGACTAACTTTTTTTTAGTAAAAAATCAGGTGATTTATCTTGCATATTTGTCTTTTTTCGACAGACCAATAGAGGTCAATGATGAAGCGATGTTGTGTGAATTAATCTTGTGGTGTTAAGGCTATTTTTATTAAATAACCTGAACTCTGGATAAGCAGCATTTGCTCAATATTCCCCTTTACCCAATTCTCAGCGTTAAAACGTCGATAAATAACCTGAACTTGGTTTAAGAGGTATTTAAATAATTATTCTTATTTTTTACCTTGATAGGGAACGTTTTAGTTTGTTTGTTATCTATTCACCTAGCGGTACAGTTGCTTTGATCTGTTTTCCTGAAGTAAGGCATAAATAGGTATACAACACATCAAGTGGTTTACTTTTAACTTGTTGATTTAAATTGATTTATGGGTTATGTTTTGTTTTTTATATCTATTAAAGCGTTAAGTCTACGAGGATGTTTTTACGTTATGAGTGTTAAGCAAGTATTAATTGGTTCTTTAATTTCTTTATGTATTACATCATGTGCCTTTCAGCCTTCGGTAGTCACTAAACAACCTTATTGCAAACGAGAAATACTTACGAATAAGTTAACTTTAGAAGTCACTGAGATGGAAGATATGGATATGTGTGACGACGGAGATTTTGGTGGGTGTGTTGTTGCATTAGCACTTATTGGTCCTTTGAGTTTTATCGTATCTGGTAGTGTCGTTTTAATAGGCAACACATTGCACTGGTCTGAATATCAATTAAGTTGTTAAACAGAGTAATAAATGAATCACATTTGCTTTTTACTTGCTGTCTTTAACCAACAATTATCTACCTCTTAGTGAGGCATCATCTCTTAAGGAAAGTCTGTGGAAATATCACTTCGCCAAGTAACAAAAGAAAACTATGAAAAAGTTTGTGAACTTGATGTCACAAAAGAACAGGAAGACTATGTTGCTTGTAATATGTGGTCCTTAGTTGAATCTACCTATAATAAAGGCTATGAAACTAGAGCTATTTATCTGGAAGAAGAGCCAGTGGGATTTTTTATGTGGGTACAAGAATCTTCAATAAAAATTTCCATTTGGCGATTTATGGTTGATAAAGAACATCAGCAAAAATCAATAGGTCGTATTGCCCTTAATCTAGCTTTGATTGAAATAAAAAAAGTTTCAGGATTACAAGAAATAGAAATCTGCTATAACCCTAAGAACCCAGTTGCTAAAAATTTCTACGGAAGTTTTGGTTTTTCTGAAGTTGGTATGGATGAAGACGATGAGGACATGTTGGCTGTTATACCAATTCCATTAAGTTTGTGATCTTGTTGTGCGAAGGAAAAATAAATCAAGGTAAGGCGCTCGATTGAGCAATAGCTGGCTATTGGAATTGAGAGCAACGAATTCTTGGGTTATTTTAATCAGCACAAGTGGGCAATAATTTAATGGCATTGGTATTATTAAACTTTAAAGAATAATGAGTAAATGAACCCATGTACTGATAGTACACTCATTTGAGCCAAGTATTATTTAGCCTATATTTATGGGATAAGTAGGAATTTAGGGAGGTTTTGTGAATTTAGGTAAAAATAAATTTTTAATCATGGGAGCAATTGGTAGTGCAGTTGCTGCTTTAGCTCATTTAGGTTGTATTTTTTTTGGTGGTGCATGGTATCGCTTTTTTGGCGCTGGTGAGCAAATGGCAAAAATGGCTGAAGATGGGCATTGGTACCCAACCGTAGTTACATTAATTATTGTATTGGTATTAACTATTTGGTCTCTATATGGCCTCTCTGGTGCGAAAATTTGTTTTAGACTTCCTCTTTTAAAGCTTGGTTTAGTTGTGATTTCTCTCATTTACTTAGTTCGAGGCGTAGCATTTGTTGCCATAATGCCAATGTTTCCTGAAAACAGTTTAACGTTTTGGCTTGTCAGCTCTGCTATTTGTTTCGCAATAGGTATTTTATATGCTGTTGGTACTTTTCAGAGCTGGCCAACCTTAAGTGTAAAAAACACTTAACAAAGCATTATCAAAAGTACAAAAAACAGTTGGATTTTTGCACGTTATTCGCTTACTTTAGTTAACTCTATTTAGTCCCACTTATCGGTTTAATCGTTATGATTTTCTTCTTAGTACAAGATAGCAATGCTGAGAGTGATTATGGCGCTAACCCTAAAGCGGGTGTGCTAGCATAAAGCCTAGCAAGTCAATTGAACGAAAAAGTAATTTTCTGTTTCACTCCGTTCAATTTTTTAACTCACTATCTTTTACCCATATTAGGGTGTTATTTTCCCTTTGGTCTGGCGCAAGGAGTATTTATGCAGTTCATAGTTACCGCTTATGATTTTGATGATGAAGATGCTATTAACCGAAGGTTATCAAACCGTGAAGCTCATTTATCGGATATTGAGAAAATGGTGCAAGCAGGCACCTTTATAAGTGGTGGAGCAATCTTAAACAAACATGGAAAAATGATTGGTTCATCAGCACATGTTGAATTTACCTCTAGAGCTGAAGTTGATCTATGGATTAAACAAGATCCATATACAACTGGCAGGGTGTGGGATAGCGTTGAAATTAGTGAAGGAGCTTTATTTCCTGTAAGGAACATAAAGAAGTAGGCCGATTTTTTAACTTACAATTCTGTTGAAAGCAGCTTAGCGCTTAAGTTTTTATGCAATTTAATCTTCCTTTTCTAAAGCAAGGTTTAGATGTTGCAGTAGTTTATTCTCCCTAATAATAGTTCTCTGCAATCAATGCTTTGCCTCACATTATTTAACTTGTCACTGAGTGTGAACGAACTTAATCAACTTGGTATAAATGTTTTAGCGGTAATTTAAACTTAACTGTTACACGTGAAACATTGTTACAGATGAAGTCTGCTCTAGTTTGGGCTACTCAAGCATATTTGTTGCTCTGGATACATCCTTGTTAGCGAAAGTAGACAGACCCTTTGATTTACAAATTGATAACGGTATTATTTAAGGTTTCCCTATAAAATTGTGGGTAATAACAAAGAAAAATAATTATAAAAACTAACAAAGGAATTCCTTTTGTCAAAAATTAATCTGTCTCTTTTTACCTCATTAGCTGCATTAATGGCGCTCTCTTCTACGTCTGTTTTAGCATATGCTAGCGAGAAGCCTTTTGCTATTGCCATTCATGGTGGTGCTGGCACTATTCAAAAAGCCAAATTCACACCTGAACGTGAAAAAGCTTATCGTGCTAAATTAACTGAAGCAGTAGAGGCGGGTTATGCAGTGCTTGATAAAGGTGGAGAAAGTCTTGATGCTGTTACTGCTGCGATTAACATTTTAGAAAATTCACCATTTTTTAATGCGGGAAAAGGTGCTGTGTATACTCACAACGAGACCCATGAAATGGATGCCTCAATTATGGAGGGTAAAAATCGCCAAGCAGGCGCTGTTGCGGGTGTTAAACATATCGAAAATCCAATTAATTTGGCCAAGTTGGTAATGGAAGAGTCGGTTCATGTGATGTTAAGTGGCGATGGCGCAGAAGAGTTTGCGAAAAAACAAGGCGTCGCTTTAGTTGATAACAATATTTTTGATAGTGAAGGGCGTTATAAGTCACTGTTACGTGCTAAAAACAAAATGCAAAAGGCAGAGGAAAAGTTAAAAGATTACCAAGCAGCTCACCAAACGTTAGATACTGAATATAAGGTAGGGACTGTAGGTGCGGTAGCGTTAGATAAAATGGGCAATATTGCTGCAGGAACTAGCACTGGCGGCATGACCAATAAACGTTTTGGCCGTATTGGAGACTCTCCAGTTATTGGTGCAGGTACATTTGCGGAAAATGAATCTTGTGCGGTATCAGCAACAGGGCATGGTGAATATTTTATTCGCTACAATGTTGCTGCTGATATTTGTGCGCGTGTTAAGTACCAAGGTAAATCAATTGAACAAGCCGGTAATGAAGTTATTCATGATGTGTTATTACCCGTAGGTGGCACGGGTGGTGTCATCATTATAGATACCAAAGGTAATATCAGTTTGCCATTTAATACTAAAGGTATGTACCGAGCAACTAAAACCAATACTTCGCCAACTTATGTGGCGATCTTTAAAGACGAGTAGCTAACTGATTCTTCTAAGCTCAGCTTAAGTATTAACATGATAGTTAACCGCTCTATTGAGGTTGTAATAATGATATTACCCATTTTTGTAAAGCGTCGTCATTATATCTAGGGTGCCAAGCGGCAATAACATCAAACTTATCTGGTGATTGCTCAAGACTTATCTCAACTAAATCTAAACCCTTAATTGCTCTTGATGGGAGAAAGGCTATTGAATCAGTCGTTTCAAGATACATGGGTACAATTGAAAAACATGGTGCAGAGACAACAATATTACGTTTTAAACCAAAACGTTTGAACCAGTCATCAATTGAACCCTTAAAGTTTGGTCTTGATGGTGAGGCTATAATGCTTGGGTATTGGGCAATATCAGCTAATGAAGGAGTAGTCTTAGCGATAGATGAATGTGGTGATGCGACACAAACATGATGCTCCTCAAATAGCTTTAAAATGGGGTAGCTACCTGGAATGTAATCAGGAAAGGCGATGGCTAAATTTACTTTGCCACTTTCCATTAAATCATGCAGCTTATCAATTTCGAAATCTCTTACTATAAGCTTTAAGTGTGGCGACTCTTGCCGTAATGTGGCCACTAACTGCGGTAAAACTACCTGCTGTGCATAATCAGTGGCGGCAATAACAAAGGTGCCTTCAATGGTTTTTGCATCAAAAATACTGGGTGATAATAACGCCTGAAAGTCATTTAATAGCTTATCAACATTGTGTGATAGCTCATCTGCAAAAGGTGTTGGCAGAAAACCACTAGCCTTCCTCAAAAACAATCGGTCATCAAAAACATCACGTAATTTCTTTAAATGTTCACTTACCGCTTGTTGTGTTAACCCTAATTGATTAGCAGCTTTTGAGGCATTTTTTTCACGGATTAGTGCTTGAAAAACTCTTAACTGCTTTATGTCTAACCTATCTAATTTACTCATGTATTTTGCCAATCAGCCACGGCTATCGTTTAATTTACCGCTAAATCTTCATCATAACAAGAAAGCCTTGTATCACTAACAATAAACCTTTGTTTCTAATTGTTTATGTGGCTCAGTAAACTCTCTTCATCAAGTAAAAATGTTTCTGACTACGCAATAGAAATTAAACAGTAAATTACAAAATAGAGATGGAGTAGATAATGAAAACAGTTATTTTAATCGGTGCATTAGGCAAAATGGGGCAGGCAGCATTAACTGGCCTAGGTAACCATAAAGTGATTACTGCTGGTCGTTCTGGCGATGTTGACCACATTGTTGATATCACCAGCGAACAATCCATTCGTGCCTTATATAAAAAAGTGGGTCACTTTGATGCGGTAGTAAACACAGTAGGTTTTTGTGAATATGCTAACTTTACTGAAATGACCGAAGTTCAATGGATGACAACGATCATGAGTAAAATGATGGGGCAAATAAACTTAGTGCGTATTGGCCAAGAGTATATTGCCGATAAGGGCTCGTTTACCTTAATCAGTGGGATTTTGAATAAAAAACCTATTCCGTTTGCCATTGCCGATGCAACCACAAGTGGCGCTATTGATACTTTTGTCAAATGTGTTTCTTTAGAAATGCCAAGAAACACTCGGATTAATGTAGTGAATCCAACGGTTTTGGCTGAAGCATGGGACGTGTATGGTGAAATGATGCCAGGATTTCAGCCTGTACCGGGTACATTAGTGGGTAAAGCCTTCGAACGTTCAGTGGATGGTTTTATCACCGGTGAAGTTATCGTGGTCGATGCTTAATACTATGGTTATTAAGCATTTTATTTGATTAATTCATTGCGAAGACCAGCATAGAAGCTGGTCTTTTCTTGGTTAAATAAATGCTAAAATAGGTTAAATTTCTTTAATCATATGCAGTATTTCTGCTTCAAAACCTAAATTTTGGTAAAAGCCCTGTGCCTTATCGTTAGTGGCAAAAACTTCAAGATGTAATAAGCGATAATCTTGCTTTTTTGCCCATTGCTCTGCTGCAGTGATTAATGCTTTGCCAACACCTAAACCTTGCGCTTTTGGTGAGACACCAAGTAAAGGCACAGTACCACATGCTTCACCTGAAACATCATCTTTACGTGCACGAGTATGAATAAAACCCAGCGCTACCTTGTTTTGCTCGGCAATAAAGGTCGCTTGCAGTGGCGATGAGTTAGCGAATACTTCAGCAAAATAGTCATCATGCATCTTTAGTACGGTTTCATCGCTATGCCATGGTAAAGCGGCGACTTCAGCTAAACGTGGCGATAGTCCAAAAATAAACTCACGGTCATTGTCGTTAGCAGTTCGAATAATAATATCTTTGTTCATGTTATCCCTTCAGTAACTTATTGCTGAGCAGCGAATTGCCCTTGATTATGCGTATGTTGTACTCATATTATGCACCAGATAAAATGAGCAATATAGCATTGAAGCCGATAATTTGGGTTGGGTAAGCTGCCTATCGTTCATCAAGCTATTTCTCCCAGCACTTTTCCTGAAAGTAATAGCTTATGACCCACCGAAGACATGAACGATTAATTACGTTGTTTATATGACTTGTTAGTCGCAGCAACTGGAGGTTTCACAACCCTCATTTTGTTGAATGTCTTCTCCCTGAGCTAAATAGGTATTAGTAAGGTAAAAATCTATAAATAGTTGTTCAAAGTCTGTCGATACTGTTTCTTTCGCAAGATCTGTGGCTAAGACATTTTTTTGCCATGCTTGCACCTTAGGTAAGCCACGAAAAAAATCATATCTGGTGATCTTCTTCACAATGGCTGCTCGGTGTAAAAGCGGCAACCATGCTATATCTACATTACTTAATGTGTTGGATTTAAAGAAAGCAGTACCAGCTATTAGTTGGCTTTCTGCTTTGCTAAAAGCGGAGATTAGTTTTTTAGATCGTTCATTAAAGGTTGCTTGGTCTTTACTGCTCATGGTGCCACATTGAACTAGGTAATTTTTAGACCCCAAGTAGCTCCACGCGCGGTCTAGTGCTCGTTGTTCATTGCTGACACCAGTTTCAATGGCACCGTATTCATCGTCGATATATTCGATAATAGCATCAGATTCGAACAAGGTCGTACCTGATTCGGTAACCATAATAGGTACTTGACCATTAGGTGAAATATCTAAAAACCATTGAGGTTTGTTACTAAGGCTAATGTATTCAATTTCATAAGGGATACTTTTTGCTGCTAGCGCTGCTGTTACACGTTGAACAAATGGACATATTTTGTAGCTAACTATGTTGATCATGATTAAGACCTCTTCGATTCTAGGTTAAATAATTTGTTTTACACCCATAAGACGAAGCGGTTTATAAAAAGACGAAAGTTAATGTAAATTAATTAAAAAGGACTGTTTTATTTGTTACCAACTGGCCCAAGCAATGCGCCACCATAAACCAAATAAACTGAAATAACCTGTGGTGTAATTAACCAATTTACCTTGGTCAATCACCATAATTAAAGGTGTTACTTGCACGCCCAACGATCTTGCTATGGTATTGCTATCATCGTTGATAACCTTAAATTGATACGCTTCAGTATTCATGTAAGTTTGTATTGTTTCATTATCGCCCGATTGCATAGCAATACTGTAAACAGAGTAATACTGTGAAATAGTATTAACGGAAGGACTCACTACAGAGCAAACAGGGCACCAAGTACCCCAAAAGTACACTAAAATGGGCTGTTCAAAGCTTAGGGCTTTTAAATCGATAACTTTATTATCTATTGTCAGTCCTTGTAACTCAGGTAGGGCTTGTCGATCAATATCTTTAGTTCGCCATGTATCCACAGCAAAGCTCATGATAAGAAAAATCACGCCGAAAATAGCAATTTGTTTTAACCAATACTTCATTTATTTTACGACCTGTTAGCCATGTTATGTCTACTGTATTCATTTTTATTACAATGGTTTGATCTACTATTTTAAACAAATGAACGGTGGAAAGGTATTACAATTTGTTAAGAAAAAAGCGCGTGCATCGAGCAAAATATACAAAAGAAACCTTTAGGCAATGAGCACTATATTCAGTGGAGGATTACTCTATTGAGAGTCATATGGAAAATATGATTCTGCTTCAAGTGTATTAATCTATCTCGACGGCTAGTTTAAACTATCTACTAAATCGTGCTTAAATACCAAGGTTAAAATGATGATTCAACCTCCAAACGTGAAGCCAGTTATAGCTTATTGGCCGTTTGTTATCTTGATGGCTATGATATTTTCTTTGTCACCTTTTGCCATTGATATGTATTTACCCGGCTTACCGAGCATGGCGCAATATTTCTCAACTTCAATTGACGCGATTGAAGTGTCAGTGGCCATTTATTTAATCTTTTTTGCCTTGGGGCAGTTGATTTTAGGCGCACTGGCGGATTCAATGAATAAAGCCAAGTTACTCAGTATTGGTTTAACCGTCTTTGCTATCGCAAGTGCCATGATAGCGTTTACTAGATCTATTGAGGAACTCTATTTTTGGCGAGCGATACAAGCCTTTGCTAGCGGTAGTTCGGTGGTTGTTTTTGCTTTGATTCATCATTTTTATGGCCATAAAAATAGTAACCAAATCATTAGTTATGTGATGGCTTGCGTGGTTATAGCGCCTATGATTGCACCAATGATCGGTAGCCAAATACTGATGGCGGCAAATTGGCAGTGGATATTCTTAGTGCTTGCTGGTTTTGCACTGGTTACCTTTGTGACGCAACTACATTTTATGCCGCCTAAAAAAGTAGTGACTGAACTACAACCACTCAATGTAGCTGCTTTATATAGTGGTTATAAAAAAGTCTTATCAAACAGTACCACCATGGCTTACATTTTGGCGGGTGGCAGTGCTTTTTCTGGGCTGTTCGCTTTTATATCAGGTTCTCCTTTTGTTTACATGGAATATTTCGGCGTAACGCCAGAGCAGTTTAGTTGGTTAGTGGCATTGAATGCTATAGCGATGATCAGTACGAATTTGCTGAATGCTCGTTTGCTAAAAAATGTTGATGCCACTAAAAAACTCATTTTTGCAGGAGTATTACTCGCAGTAGTTGGTATTTACTTAGGGTTAGTTGCCTTTTTAAATTTGTCACTGATGTATGTGGTGGTTGGCGTTATTTTATATGTAGGGCTATTAGGTTTAACCGCAGCGAATGCCATTTCAGCCGCTTTAGCTAGCGTACAAGGTAATACTGGCGTACTTTCCGGAGTGAATGGTGTTTTGCAGTTTGGCTTAGGCGCACTGGCGAGTGCCGTGGTGAGTATTAGCGTGAGTGTTGATGCCACTACGATGAATTACACTATGGCATTATGCTCGCTAGTAACGCTATTTTTTGTTTCTTTGTTATATTTCAACAGGCGTATGAATGCCGTAGCCGCATTATCGTGAAGGTTAAAAACGAAATAATAAACCCTAGGAAAATACTGATATAAGGTTCTTTTAAAGGATTGTTTAATTAGGCTTATGTGAATTGGTATTATGTTATTGATGCAGTAAAGTAGCAGTATTAACGTGTAATCATTTTTATTTTTTGGAGAACTAGATGCTAGAACTTGCTGTTGTCTATTTAGCTGCCGCTATCATAGCGGTACCTGTCGCAAATCGCTTAGGGCTAGGCTCTGTACTTGGCTATTTATTGGCAGGTATTCTTATTGGCCCATTTTTATTAGGCTTGGTTGGTGATCAAACTGATGTTATGCACTTTGCCGAGTTTGGTGTAGTGATGATGTTGTTTTTGGTTGGTTTAGAATTACAACCGTCACGGTTATGGAAACTGAGACACTCCATTTTAGGTTTGGGTGGCTTACAGGTCACACTGACTACCCTTTTTATTTTTGTCATTTGTAAAGAAGTGCTTTCTTTACAATGGCAAACGGCTATGGCCATAGGTTTAATGCTGGCATTATCTTCAACAGCAATTGTGCTGCAAAGCTTGAGTGAAAAAGGTTGGACAAAACAAGAGGCAGGGCAAAACGCATTTTCAGTACTGCTTTTTCAAGACATTGCCGTGATTCCTATTCTGGCATTATTACCCCTATTAGCTTTTAGCGATACCATGGATGTTGTGTCAGATCATGGGAACTTAATTGCCCATTATCCGGTTTATTTACAAGTCACAGTGTCAATTGCTGTGATTGCGGGCATCATTCTTGCGGGAAAATATGTTTCTGCTCCCTTGTTTAGGTATATCGCTGAAACGCGTCTTCGTGAACTGTTTACCTTATTTGCTTTATTTTTAGTGATAGTAATAGCGGTTATCATGCAAAAAATTGGTTTATCGCCTGCACTTGGCACTTTTCTAGCGGGGGTAGTTTTGGCAGAAAGTGAGTTTAGGCACGAACTAGAAGTGGATATTGAACCGTTCAAAGGTTTATTGCTAGGTTTGTTTTTTATCGCGGTGGGTGCTTCTATTGATTTCCCGTTGTTGTTTGAGCAATTCTCAACGGTCATTCTCTTGGTGGTTGGATTAATTGCGATAAAAGCCATTGTTTTATACTTATTGGCTATTTTTTTTAAGATGGAAGGTAAACAAAAACTCCTGTTTACTTTGGCCTTAGCGCAAGGCGGAGAGTTTGCTTTTGTCTTACTCTCATTAACTTCAACGCTGCATATTCTCGATCCTGAGCAAACCAAATTAACCACCTTAGTTGTGGCCATATCTATGTTAATGGCACCTTTATTACTAATGATTTATGACAAAATATTGAGTAATACTAATAAGGCTACAGCTGAGTTTGATAAGCCTGAAAATATAGAAGCAACCAGCAATGTTATTATTGCTGGATATGGTCGTTTTGGCCAAATAATTGGTCGATTATTAACAGCGCAAGGCTATCACTTATCTATCCTTGATCACAGCCCAAGCCAAATTGAGATGGTAAAACGTTTTGTCACCACAGTACATTATGGTGATGCTGCGCGAAAAGATTTGCTTGATGCCTCTGGCGCTGAAGAAGCAAAATTATTGGTGATTGCTATTGATGATGCCGATAAAATTTTAGAAATAGCGGCGATGGCCAAAAAGCATTACCCCAATATCGCTATCGTTGCTCGAGCTATTGACCGCGGCCATGCATATGAATTAATGAAATTAGGCGTAACATCTTTTAAGCGAGAAACATTTGATTCAGCATTGAACTTAGGTGTTGAAGCGTTAACCTTGCTAGGCAATAGCCAAGAAAATTCAGAGCGTGCAGGAAAATTATTTGCCGAGCATGATAAGGAGTCTATGCAATTGTTGATTGATTTATGGGGAGATGATCATACTTATGGCATTGCAGTCAAACAACGCATGGAAGTACTAAAACAGGTGTTAACCAATGACTTGAAAGAGCAAGATAAAATTAATACTTGTCATGAAGGTAATTGTGACGAAGAGATAGCAACAAATAAGGTTAACTCATGAAACAAATCACTCGAGTAAATCACCTTGGTATACGTGTACATAGTTTGGCAATATCACGAGATTTTTATGAGCAATTAGGTTTTAAATTTGTAGTCGGTCCGGTAGGTCCTGAGCCTGTTGCTATTATGGAACACCCAAGCGGCATCAATATAAATTTTATTTTAAATGCGGCAGCGCCAACAAACACTAATGTTTTGATGGATTCAAAGGTGAAAAAAGCGGGTTATACCCATGTAGCTTTAGAAGTAAATGATATGGATGCTGTCATTGCCCAGCTTAATGTACTGAATATAGAAATTACAGAAGGGCCGGTCGTTTTCCCCACTGGCGCATCTACTTTTATTCGCGATCCTGATCGTAATGTTATTGAGTTTCATCAACCTAAAAAGTAGTGCTTTGGTTATGATTTTAGTTCATAAAGGCAATGCGGAGTAGTTATGAAAATAGAAACAATAGAGCATCCAGAACAAGAGTTGCTTGATTATCTTGATAAAAAAATTGCTGATTTTAATTGGGCACATTGGGAAGTAAGTGAACGTTTACCTTTAGCTGTGCAATTAAAAAATGAGCAAGGAGAAGTGATTGCTGGCGCAGCAGGTCGTACATTTGGGGATTGGCTGCTAATAAATACTTTGTGGGTTTCTGAGACGTTACGAGGCAAAGATATTGGGAGACAAATTCTAGCAGAAATTGAGTTGGCAGGGAAAAATAGAGGTTGTAAAAAGTGCTTATTAGATACACTTAACTTCCAAGCAATGCCATTTTACCAAAAAAATGGTTATGAAACACAATGGACTCAAGAAGGTTACCCTAAAACAGGTTGTAAATATTTTATGGTTAAAGCGTTGTAAAATGATATTTAACCTGAAATCTGGATGATGACTACTTGATATTTAAGTAAAAACAATGGCTTACGGTTATTTATAATGTAATTTACAAGATCAAGTAGCGAGATACTTTATCAATGTTTCATTAAATTATTGCTCACTTGAACTGGCCAAAAAAGGCCCACTCTTCGTTATTTTCAATCTCAATAGTCAGCTATTGCTCGTTCAAGCGCCTTGTCCTGAAGTATTTCCTTATGCACAACAAGATCACAAACTTAATAAAAGTGGTAATAGTGTTACTACCTTTACATAACTTTACTGCTTATTACATTTCCTGTTGATGATAATCAGCGTAAGGTAGTGTGATAAGCAAACTTGAGTTGATCTTATGATACTGCCAATAAATAAAAAAACTACCCTTGTATTTTTCGCCACTGCTTTTATGCTCTCTGCTTGTGGTGGCTCTGATTCAACATCAGAACCAACGCCGGAAGTGGTACCCGATCCAGTAACTACGCCTGACCCGATTCCAGATCCAACCCCAGAACCAGTAATGCCTGAGAACAATCTGAACAAGAATAGTGAAGGGGATATTTCCTACTTAACATTAAATAATAGAGACCCGGATTGTGCAGAGTATGTTGGTGATTATCAGGCCAACATTGTTGATGTTCAGAATAATATCTTACTTGAAAGTCATTTATCGGTGACAGCAAATGATACTCATTGCACCTTCACCAGTAATAATATTCCTAACCATGATGTTGGTGGGAATACGACAACGGGTAAAGATTTCGCGACACAGGTACAAACCAATACTAAGGGCTATGTATTAACGATACCACGCCATCCAGAGCAGCAAGCCTTAGCAACTTATGTACAGAAAGTAGGCGGCATGTTAACACTTAACGGTATTCTGCTTAATGGTGTTGACTTAGATATGGATTCAGCCTTTTGTTATCATCCCGATATTAATGCACCATTAAACATAGGTCTTGGTACAAGAACGCAGTGTGGTTTAAATGCTGACTGGTATGCTGTGCCCGCAAATAACAGCGATACAGTGACCTTAGATGAATTTTCAGGTCATGCCTTTGACGGGCGATATCATTATCATGGTGATAATGAGGGGCTATCTTATTTAGATAATAATACTCTTTTAGCTCCTACTACTGCACAAGTCGATCCAAGCGGCTCTCCTGTGGTTGGTTTTGCTCCGGATGGTTATCCAATATATGGTCACTATTTTTATGATAAAGAAGCCGGCGAATTAAGAAAAGCTAGACCAAGTTGGACAACTTACACCAGTGAACGTGTTACTCCGCAAGGTTCAAGTATTGAAGCTCCGTCGATAAACACCCATAGCCGAGGACTATTTGTTGAAGACTGGTTCTATCAAGAAGGCCTTGGTGATCTTGATGAATGTAATGGTATGACGGATGTGTATGGTAATTATGGTTATTATTATACGGAAAGCTATCCTTTTGGTCCCCTGTGTGTAAAAGGACAACCTGATGCATCATTTATTCTAGAGTCTTCAGCATTTGTTGGTGAGTGATTTCTAACTTAATACCAATATGTGTTTTACGCATATAATTTACTTTGTGGCAGCAGGCTTTTTTGTTACAGATTAGTGTTTCTATCAATTCTAATCATTCAGTATTATTGCCTGTTATAAATATTCCCAAATTAACATAAGTGGTATATGAAAAAGTCATCAATAATTCAGTCCGTTATCATAACTGCTGCTATGTTAATAGGCAGCTTAGTTATTAGCCCATCCAGTCAGGCGGCAGTATCAATACCAAATGAAAAGGTAGAAAAAAAGTTAGGGGGTAGCTGGGGGAAATATTTTAAAAAATATAATGCCACGGGCACTATTGTTGTACTTGATAAACGTAATGTAGAAGAGAAAACTTGGGTTTATGATCAAAAAAGAGCACAGCGACGTTATTCTCCCGCCTCTACCTTTAAGATCCCACACACACTGTTTGCCCTTGATGCTGGTTTGGTAAAAGACGAGTTTCAGTTATTCCCTTGGGATGGAGTCAAAAGAGGTTATTCTCCGCATAATCAAGATCAAAATCTACGTTCAGCTATGCGTAATTCAGCTGTTTGGGTTTTTGATACTTTTGCTGAACAGCTAGGTGAAAAAAAGTCTGCTACCTATGTAAAGAGTATCGCTTATGGCAACGCTGACGTATCCACCGTACAAGGCAGCTACTGGATTCATGGAAAACTGGCTATTTCAGCACATGAGCAAATTGATTTTCTTGAACGCCTCTATAAAAATGCATTGCCTTTTAAAGTCGAGCACCAATTACTCGTGAAAGATATCATGGTGGTTGAAGCGCAAAAAAAATGGATATTACGGGCAAAAACTGGCTGGCAAGGGAAACATGGCTGGTGGGTCGGTTGGGTAGAGTGGCCAACTGGACCAGTATTTTTTGCTTTAAATATTGATACGCCCGAACGATGGAAAGATCTATATAAACGAGAAGCCATAGTGCGAGATATATTGATGTCACTTGAGGCTTTACCCAGCAAAAATAGTCAATAACAACGAGTTTGTTCGTTAATAAAATAAGAAAATATAGTCTCTGGTACAATAGACTTAAAATCTTGTGCCCTTAGTTGTAGTTGAGTCACACATAAAAATGAAAAAAATAATTATATTAACAGTTTTATTGAGCTTAACTGCTTGCCAGCAAACACCTCAATCAACCACTAGCCCATTAGCTAAAAGCCACGTACCTCCGTCTAACTCTCCCTTAATTGAAGCAGAGAAAGTTAAATTAGCTGAGATTACACGAACGATTAAATTACCCCATGAGCATGACGATGTGTGGCAGCGTATTCGTAGTCAGCTAAGTATTGAAGTACCTGATAACAAGGAAGTAGCTAAATGGCGTAAATATTATTTAAGTCACCCAAATTTTATGGTGACCATCGCCAAGCGAGCAGAGCCTTTTTTATATTATATCGTAGAAGAAATTGAAAAACGTAATATGCCCGTTGAGTTAGCATTGCTACCCATAGTGGAAAGCTCTTATTTACCTTATGGTTTATCAAGTAAAAGCGCAGCGGGTTTGTGGCAATTTATGCCCGTATCGGCCAAGCGTTTTGATATAGAGCAAAACTGGTGGTATGACGGCAGGCGAGATATTGTTGAGTCTACCCGTGGAGCCCTTGATTATTTTCAATTTTTTCATCGCACCTTAGATGAAGATTGGCTTAATGCTATAGCCGCCTTTAATTCAGGTGAAGGTCGTGTTGGCAGGGCAATGGAAAAGAACAAAAAAGCAAAGCTACCAAGTGATTTTTGGTCACTTAACTTACCGACCGAAACCAGTAACTTTGTCCCTAAGTTACTGGCTATTGCTGATATTTTAAAACGTGCCGATGAACTTAATTATACGTTTACGCCCATTAAAAATAGCCCAGCAGTGGCAATTGTTGAAGTAAAGAGTCAGCTTGATATTAGTTTAGCGGCGCAGTGGGCAAATATTGGGACTAATGAGATCTTTAAACTTAACCCAGGACTAAATCGATGGGCAACGGCTCCTGATCGCACTTATCAACTAATGTTGCCCTTTGCAGCAGCAGGCACTTTTAAAGAAAAGTTAGCGTCAACAAAGAAAAAAGATTGGTTACGCTGGCATGTTTATAGCGTTGAGTCTGGTGATACCTTAGGAAAAATCAGTCATCAATATGGTATCGATGTGACTGCTATAAAAAAACATAACCAGCTGAAATCAGATATAATTCGTATTGGGCAAAAATTGGTTGTGCCATTTAATCACAGTGATATGGATCCATTAGGGCTGGCTAAATTTAGCCGTAACAAAATTACTCATACGGTTAAAAGTGGTGATAACCTGTGGGATATTAGTCGTAAATATAAAGTGAGTGTTCGCGATATAGTGCGTTGGAATAAACTATCAAGTAATAGTTTTTTACAGCCGAAGCAACAGCTGGCAATCTTGCTATAACAAGCTCAAAAGCATAGTAATAGTAATAGTAATCACACTAACTAAGTGATAATACTACTTAGGTATAGGCCCAACAAAAAACAGCTTAATATAGAGTAAGCTGTTTTTTGTTTTTAATGCTTAAGCTAATTTATTGATGTGAAGTATCACCATTAAGTTAAATTTCAAATTGCAGCTTAAGCATAGTTTTCACTAAAACTATCAACTCCAGCTTGCGCACAGCCTAAATCTTGTTCAGGTGAGCCTGAGCTCACACCAATACCACCTACGACATTGCCATTGAAAGTGATGGGTAATCCACCACCAACAATACACATACGGCCACCTAAAGCAGTATGTATACCGAATAAATTATTTTTATGACCTGGAATACAAGCTTTATTAAATTCATGTGTACCCTTACGCGCTGATGCAGCAGTAAATGCTTTATCTTGCGAGATAGTAATACTATGTATTTTACCGCCATCCATACGTTCAAAGGCAATTAAGTTACCTGACTCATCTACAACGGCAATACACATAGGCACGCCAAGTTCAGTGGCTTTTTTCACCGCTCCGTCAATAATTGTTTTTGCTTCCGTTTGGTTTAGTCTACTTATTGTCAACATAGTTTCTACTCTTCTAATTTTAAAACTGGTTCAGCCCGAGTGAGGGTAGCTATATTGACGGTGAGAAATAGCAATTAACATAATGGTTTATACACTTAATTTTTAAATCATTATGGCGTTTGATATTGATTACCTCGGCTGATGTAATCTGTTTAAAGATTACCAAATATCTTTCACTGCTTTAGCTCGCTTTTTTCACTGGCGCTTCATTTTTCACATAACCAAGTTCAATGGAAATTGACTTACCCGCTTTCACTAAGTCTTTGATCCACTCCTCTTTACGACGCGCAATGGGGGCTGAAACAGATAATCCGGCAACAACTTCACCGTATCTGTCATATAGCAGTACGCCAATACAACCAACGCCTATTTCGGCCTCTTCGTTGTCATAGGCAAACCCTTGTTCAACACAGTGCATGCATTCACGCTCTAAGTTTTCTATATCTGAAAATGTTTTTCGCGTGTAAGTAGGTAAATTTGTCCGTTGAGCATAACCTTCAATGCCTTCATGCCCTTCCATGCCTAACATCATCTTACCAACGCCAGTTACATGCAGTGGCGCGCGGCTACCAATAATTTGTTGAACATGCATCATTCTATTGGGAATGGCCTTTTCTACATATATCACTACATCACCTTCACGCGCTGTAAGGTTGATGGTTTCACCAAATTTATCACGTAGTTTTTCCATGTAAGGAATTGCCACTTTTCGAAAATCAACATTTTGATATTGATAATTACTCAGTCTAATAAGCCGGCCACTTAATTGGTATTTACCGGTGATGTCACGATCAACAAAATGATTGTCGATAAGTGAATGTAATATGCGAAAAGCAGTAGACGGTGCCAAGTTAGTATCTGCACTCAGTGCCTTTAATGTTACTGGCATGGTATAGCGTGATATAGCATCGAGTAATGTCGCTGCTCTATCGATTACTTGAATGCGAGATTCTGGTTTTGCTTTAGTCATAATATCACCACTTAGTTTACAGGCTTATTGATAAGCTCAGTTTAATAATCCATCTAACATCTCTTTTCTTGACTCTTGTGTCAACTTTTGATTTTAATATAAATCTAAAAGCGTCAAAAACCATCATTAATTATAGTTTGCTGGTTTCATATTGTGGAATCTGTTGACCTTATTTCTAGTGTTAAGTATTTAATCTTCTATTTATCAGTGTTTTATGGTGTTTGATATTGTGAGGGAATCTTAATATTTCACATGGTGAAATGCCTGTTGTTTGCCAGTGTTGGTTGTTTTCCATAAGGTGAAATTCAAACGGGAAAAACAAAATAATCTACCAATTAAGCGTCACATTGAGGCGTAACATTGATAAATAGTATTACGTAAACGCACGTAAGTATGAGTGATAAATCAGCTGAATTGCAGCTGATGCTAAATACGAAAAAGGTTACCAATAACTATTACGGCTAATACAAAAGAAATATAAAGAGGAACATATGAGCAGTTCAGCCAAACCGACCATGATCATTCCAAGCTACGAAGATGTACTCGTTGCCCATGAACGCATTCAACCTTACATCCATAAAACCCCAGTGTTAACGTCAACTCGTTTAAATGAGATGACAGGAGCTGAATTATTTTTTAAATGTGAAAATTTACAAAAAGCCGCGGCATTTAAAGTGCGTGGTGCTTGTAATGCTGTTTTTGGTTTAACTGATCAAGAAGCAAAAATTGGTGTTGCCACCCATTCTTCAGGAAATCATGCCTTATCACTTTCATATGCCGCAGGGCGTCGTGGTATTCCAGTTACTGTGGTTATGCCACGTACAGCACCACAAGCGAAAAAAGATGCGGTAATTGGCTATGGCGGAAAAATCGTTGAGTGTGAACCGTCAACCTCTTCTCGTGAAGCAGTTTTTGCTGATGTTGTTGCACAATCGGGTGCTGATTTTGTTCATCCATATAACGACCCTCGTGTTATTGCAGGGCAGGCGACTTGTTCAAAAGAGCTGCTTGAGCAAGTTAACAACCTTGACGCTGTAATCGCGCCAATTGGCGGCGGCGGTATGATCTCAGGTACTTGTCTTACCCTTTCCAATGTAGCGCCAAACATCAAAATTTATGCTGCTGAACCGCTAAATGCTGATGATGCGGCACGTTCTTTTAAAGCGGGTCACATTATTGCTGATGATGCGCCAGATACTGTTGCTGATGGCCTTAAAGTTCCTTTAAAAGACCTAACTTGGCATTTTGTTAGTAACCATGTCACAGATATTTTTACTTGTACTGAAGACGAGATAGTTGAGGCGATGAAACTTGTTTGGAAAACAATGAAAATTGTTATCGAACCAAGTTCAGCAGTCACTGTCGCTTGTATTTTGAATAATCCAGACGTGTTCAAAGGCAAACGTGTAGGGGTAATTATTACCGGTGGCAATGTTGATTTAGACAAACTGCCATGGATGACTAAATAAGCTCAAGCAGACGCGTTAGAAATTAAACGCACTCAAAATATATATTCAATTTAAGAAAATACACTTTAAATTTTTGGAGAAAACCATGTCAAATATAAACGATTTAGAAGTAGGTTATGACGTTCCAGCACTACCAGGTATGGATGAAGCAGATATCCAAACACCTTGTTTAGTAGTCGATCTAGACGCGTTAGAGCGTAACATCGTTAAGATGGGAGAAATGGCTAAAGAAATGGGTGTTCGTCATCGTGTTCACGGCAAAATGCATAAGTCAGTAGACATTGCTTTATTACAAGAAAAATTGGGTGATAGCTGTGGTGTTTGTTGTCAAAAAGTTTCTGAAGCAGAAGTTTTTGCTCGTGGTGGTATTAAAGATGTTTTAGTTTCTAACCAAGTACGTGATGCCAAGAAGATTGAACGTTTAGCAAAAATGCCTAAGCTTGGCGCACGTGTCATTGTTTGTGTTGATGATCTTGAAAACGTTGCTGATCTTTCTGCTGCGGCAGTGAAAGAAGGTACTCAGCTTGAGTGTTTAGTAGAAATCGATTGTGGTGCTGGTCGTTGTGGCGTTCAGTCTGGTCAGCCGGTTGTTGATATTGCTAAAGCAATCGACGCAGCTCAAAACTTGAAATATGCAGGTATTCAAGCTTACCAAGGTGCAATGCAGCACATGGAGCATTATAGCGACCGTAAAGAAAAAACTAGTATCGCCATCGAAATGGTTGCTCACACTATTGAAATGCTTAAAGCTGAAGGCCTTGAGTCAGATATCGTTGGTGGTGGTGGTACTGGCTCTTACTACTTCGAAGGTAATTCAAAAGTTTTCAACGAATTACAGTGTGGTTCTTATGCATTTATGGATGCTGATTACCAAACTATTCGTGATGAATTTGGTGAGAAAATCACTGACTTCGAAAACTCATTATTCATCTTAACGTCTGTTATGAGCCACACTAAAGCTGACAAAGCCATTTGTGATGCTGGCCTTAAAGCACAATCAGTAGATAGTGGTTTACCGTACATCTTTGGTCGTGACGATGTGAAATACATCAAGTGTTCAGATGAACACGGTGTAATTGCTGATGCTAACGGCGCATTAAAAATTAACGAGAAGTTAAAGCTAGTACCAGGCCACTGTGATCCAACGTGTAACGTACATGATTATTATGTTGGTGTTCGTAACGGTAAAGTAGAAACGTTATGGCCTGTATCTGCTCGTGGTAAAGCTTTCTAACCACAGTAAATAATATAACCCTCAACCCTCGGCGTTCGCTGAGGGTTTTACCACTTATCTAGGATATTAATTATGAGTAATTCACAACATTTTTCACAAGAAAATTCTCTACCTGTTAACAAGGGTGTTTCAGTTGTTTCTGAAGAAATCTGTCAAGAAGTTATTGGGCGTGCAGATGCTTTTACTGCAGTAGAGAATGTCTTTGCTGCTATGGCAAAAAATACCGCTTACAACTTTCCTGTAATTCGTGAAGATATTGGCCACGCGGGTGCACTTTACGGTTTCAAATCTGGTTTTGACCGAGACGGTATGGTGCTAGGTTTAAAATCTGGTGGATACTGGCCAGATAACATGGCTCAAGGTTTAACTAACCACCAATCAACGGTGATTTTGTTTAACCCTGATACAGGTAAGCTAAAATCACTTGTTGGTGGTAACTACCTAACGGCAGTACGTACGGCGGCTTCTTCTTCAGTTTCAATTGCTCATTTAGCGCGTAAAGATGCCAAAGTATTAGGTATGGTTGGTGCTGGTCATCAGTCTACTTTCCAATTACGTGCTGCGGTTGAGCAACGTGATTTTGAAAAAGTTGTAGCTTGGAACTTTCATCCTGACATGCTGCCAAACCTTGAAGCGGTTGCTAAAGAACTAGGCTTGCCATTTGAGTCAGTTACACGTGAAGAGTTAGGTGCTCAAGCTGATGTGATTATAACTATCACCTCTGCTTTTGAATCACTAATGGAAAAAGACTGGATAAAGCCTGGGACTCACATTGCTTGCATGGGTACTGATACCAAAGGTAAACAAGAAGTTGATGCTGATTTATTAGCCTCTGCAACTGTTTTTACTGATGAAATTGCTCAGTCCATTACCATTGGTGAAGCACAACATGCCGTGGCTTCTGGTTTGATCAAAGAATCTGATATTACACCAATTGGGGATGTAATTAATGGTACTAAACCCGGTCGTACTTCTTATGAAGAAATTACCTTGTTTGATGGTACAGGTGTAGGCCTACAAGATTTAGCTGTTGCTTCTGTTGCTGCTGAGTTAGCTGAAAAAAAGGGGTTAGCTACATATTTTCAATTATAAAATTAATTCATAAATTAGCCACTTTGAACGGCTTTAAGGTAATTAGTTTCCATGGCTGTTTATTCAAATAAGCAGCCATTTTTTGTGCTTGTAAAAGTAGAAGAAAATTATTTGAAAGATAAATAACTAGGGAGTGGTAATACTTTGAATATTTAAGGTATAAAGGTTAGATTGGTTGAATATAATTCAAATAATTGTATCAGTCGTTTGTTAATCACCTACAAGGAGTTCATGTGAACAAATATGCTTTAACTTTATCTTTAATTTTTTCCTTCCTATTTACACTCTCTTCCGTTAGTTATGCATCAAACCTGATAAGGGGGGATGGCATTACTCAGCAGACAGACTGTTTTAGTCGAATTTTCTCTGATTATGAATCTTGGCGCGGCTTTATGGAAAGAAAATTTAAACGCAAGTCTCAATCCGAAGAAAAGCTCTTAAAGGCACTGACTAGGTTTGATTCAATGTTTGGATCGGAAAAATTTAATCACTATAAAAACAACTTGTCATGTATAAATTTCAGTTATTTAGTTGATGGTAATAAGGTAAGAGGTTTTATGATTAAACCTAAATTATCAACTAAAAAACTACCTGTACTTATTTATAACCGTGGTGGAAATGGTAATTTTGGGGGAGTTGTTTTTGGTTCAATGATTCATAACTTATTTCCTATTGCCGAGGAAGGATTTGTTATTATTGGTAGTCAATACCGAGGCACTTTTATGGATGGTTCACCCGTTCGAGATGAGTTTGGTGGTAAAGATGTTGATGATGTCACTGCTTTATTAAAATACATCCCTGATATCGAAGGTGCTGACCCTGATCGAGTTGGTATGTATGGTGCAAGTCGAGGGGGTATGCAAACCTTTCTTGCTTTAAAAAAATCTCCAAATATAAAAGCGGTAGCGACTATCGCGGGTAACTCGGATTTATTAAAAGGCTTAACTTATAGACCTGAAATGGAAAGAGTGCATAGAAACAGAATCCCAGACTACGAGCAAAATAAAGAAGCAGAATTAACAAAACGTTCAGTATTGAAGTGGGTAGATCAATTGGCATCCAATGTACCTATTTTACTTTTACATGGCACTAACGATAAACGTGTTTCGGTAAATCATTCTATTGACTTGGCAACGGCACTCTCAACGCATAATATTCCTCACAAGCTGGTACTTTATCCTGAAGATAATCACGGTTTAATAAAAAATAAAGCCAAAGCAAATAAAGAGCTAGTTAACTGGTTTAACCTATATCTATGAAATTATTAATCATGCTGTCGTAGAGACACAATGAATAAATCTATTTCCTTAACCCTCGTGGTATTTTTATTAGCTAACAATAATTGTTTCCAGGATTATATATGATTAATAAACTAACGTTTCGTACTGAAACTATTAACGACGTTCCTGCTATTGAAAAAATCACCATAGCCGCTTTTAAATATCACTCTCATAGTGATCAAACTGAACATTTAATCATCTCAAAGTTACGTGCTGAACAGGCACTATCGCTATCTTTAGTGGCTGAATTGAATGGCATTATTGTTGGTCATATTGCTTTCTCAAAAGTGAAAATCAATAATGAATACTTGTCATGGTTTGGGCTTGCACCAGTATCAGTAATGCCGGATTTCCAGCATAAGGGTATTGGTTCGAAATTGGTACGTGCAGGAATCAATGCGATTAAAGCATTGGGAGCAAAAGGCTGTGTCCTGCTCGGAGAGCCAGAATATTATAGTCGATTTGGCTTTAGAAAGTGTGATAACTTGGTGCTTACAGGTGTGCCTGCTGAGTATTTCCAAGCATTATTACTCGAGGGGGATTTACCTGAAGGTGAAGTGCACTATCATCACGCTTTTTCATAAATAACAGGAGAATCGAGTGTCATCTGAACAATTTGTTTGTAAATTGGTATGTCCCAATGTTGAAGAGTTTATAGCGCTACGCAGCAAAGTTGGTTGGGGAGAGTTAGACGCTAAGTTAGCCCAAGTGAGTTTAAATAATTCATTATTTCATGTCACAATGTATTTTAAGGGTAAACTTATTGGTATGGGACGTGTGGTAGGTGATGATGCCATGTATTTTTATATTCAAGACGTTGTTGTTGATCCCGATTATCAAAGATTGGGTATAGGTGCCGCATTAATGGATAAAATTGAAGGTTACCTGTTTGAGTCAGCAAAAAAAGGCGCAACAATTGGTTTGTTATCTGCCCAAGGTAAAGAAAGCTTTTATGCTCATTATGGTTATACCCAAAGACCTAATAACGCTTTAGGGCATGGCATGTGTAAGTTTGTATAGTCGATTAATGAACTGATTATGCAGCAACTTATTAAGACTATTAAAGCGAATAACACCAATGACAGCGTATTGCCTTTTGCCGTTTATTCTTCGATAAAAGAACAACACTTGTTAAATGTGCCGGTAGTTAAACCATTATTTATCGCTGTACTTGATGGTGAAAAAAAATTAGGCAAGCAAGATGAAATAATATGCCGCGCCGGTGATTTTATTTTTTTATCGGATAGCCCTGCGATAAATATGCGTAATATTCCTAAAGAAAAAGAATATTTTGCCCTACTGATTGAATTTGATTATCAAGACTTTGTTGGTTTAGGTTCACAAACGAGTAGTACGCAGCCTTTTACTCTTGGTGAAATCTCACTGACTCTCGAAAAGTGCTTACAGCAATTTGTTGAATGGTCAGTGTTTGCGCCCAAAGAGCTATGGCCCTTACGTAAAAAAGAGCTGTTGCAATTGCTTTATTATTTGGGGCATACCGATATTTTAGCTATGGCTGCTTCTCATAAATTAGGGCAAAACATACATGCCATTATAAGTGAAAAGCCATCAGTAGAGCTTTCGCTCACTACGCTCTGCCAGAAAATTTCTATGAGTGAGTCGACTCTTAGGCGAAAATTAGCACTGGAGGGCACTACCGTGCAAGAGATTAAGGATCAGGTAAAGTTAGGGCTAGGTCTACACCTATTACAAACTACAAGTCATGCCATTGTATATATTGCGGAGCAATGTGGTTATCAATCGCAATCACGGTTTACCAGTCGCTTCAAGGAACGCTTTGGCCTGACACCTTCAGCCTTACGCAAAACTAAGACTAAAACCTCAACGAAAAACTAAAATGACGGATTAGGGCGAAAGGTTGACGGTATTACGTCTATAAATGTGGTTAGATATCGCTAAAATACTCATACCAATTGCATTAATCAAGTGATCATTTCTAAATGGTCTAAATATCCAATAACATCGTTGCTTCCAGTCACATAAGCCGGCTATTGCTCAATCAAGCGCCTTGTTCTTGAAAATTTATTCTCATTCAATTCTGTAATCTTAAGTAATATAAATGGTATTACCTAACCTGAACTCTGGACAATGAGTACTTGGTATTGAATTAAAAATAACAACTTACGGTTATTAAAAATAAAAGTTACCGGGTTAAATAGCGATATACTCTCTCAATGTTTCAATTTATTCGATTATTAAGGCAAAACGTTTATGAATAACAGGTTATTTATCGACGTTTTAACGCTGAGAATTGGGTAAAGGGAAATATTGAGCAAATGCTGCTTATCCAGAGTTCAGGTTACCTATAGTTACTCACCTAAACAATAAGCCATTCAATAAATAAGGAACATGATTATGATTAAGTCGATCACAGCAGTTACTTTACTGACCTTAAGTCTTTCATCAGTTGTATTCGCTGATACCTTTAAACTATTTAGTCAAGATATAGCTGAGGGCGAATTTATGTCTAAAGCGCAGGAATTTACCGGTTTTGGTTGTACTGGTGGTGATCTGTCACCGCAACTTAAATGGTCGGGTGCCCCTAAAGGTACTAAAAGTTTCGCTATTACAGCTTTTGACCCTGATGCGCCAACGGGTAGTGGTTGGTGGCATTGGCAGATAGTAAATATCCCTCATACAGTGACAGAGATAGCTGCAGGAGCGGGTAGTACCAAAAAAGATTTAGCACCTAAGGGCAGTATGCAAACTAATAATGATTATGGCAGTCGAGGTTTTGGTGGTGCTTGCCCGCCACAAGGTCATGGCGTGCATCATTATCGCTTTACTGTTCATGCTCTTTCAGTTGAAAAACTAAACTTACCAATCGATGCTTCAGGTGCACTGGCAGGCTACATGATCAATGCCAATACCATAGCAACTAGTACAATTGAGTCCCTGTATAAACGAAACTAAAACAGTTCTTCATTTGTTGTTTTAATAAATAGCGCCAAGTAGGCGCTATTTTAATCGTGTTTACTTCACATACGCAGGTGTACCAGTTTTAATTTTTCTACTGTTTATCCAACGTCGCCACGAAAGCATCGCGCCGGTATATACCAACAAGCATGCTAACAATGATGCTAAGCCTGCAATGGTTTGTCCAACCAGCCCAAAAGCCTCACCTGTATGAGTAAATCTAATATAACTACGTAATTTATTATAAGTAGATAACTGCTCAAATTTTTGTTCCTGCAGCAATTTACCCGTGATTGTATTTAACACTACTGAAATACGCTTTTGCGGTTCTCCACCATTACCTAAGTCGACTTTAAATAATTGGCTATTCATAGGTTTAGTCTCTAATGACGAACTCATCGAAAATTGGATAGTTTTCCAATAAGGGTATAGCGTGTTTAATGTCGATAATTGGCTAGCAATGGGCAGTTGTGGAGCTATTTTATCAATTGATAGTTCAACTGGTTTAGTCAGAGTAACGGCTTCAGTTGATACATAACTTTTTAATGTATTACCAGGCCATTTAAAGGAAAAGAAAAATGCGGTGACAACGATAACAAAAAGTACTGGAGCCATATAAAAGCCAAAAACATTATGCCATTGAGAGTTTCTGGCGGTTTTATTGGCGTAATTACCAGACAGTACCAACCGTTGCTTTATAGATCGTTTGTTTAATCGTTTTGGTAGCCATAAGTATAATCCTGAGATAATAAGAACAGCAAAGATGACATTTGCAATACCATTAACCCATCGGCCAGTTTCACTGAATTTACCATCAAAGGTTAACCAACGGTGAAATGCCCGTAATTTAGCTAAAAACAGTTTAGTCCCTTGTCCTGGAATCGAGATTTCCTCACCGTTATATGGATTAAGATAAGCGACTTTTTTTCTACCGTCTTTCACAACTATCGGTGCATTAGGCTGATTTTCTATCACTATTTGAGCGGTTTTCTTTGTTGGGTACGTTTTAGCAATTGCTAAAATTTCTGACATGGGTAGCTTAGGTGAAAAAATTTTTGCAGGCACTGGATAGTCACTTCGCTCAGCCATTTGAATCATCTGACGCTCATAGGTTAATGCGACGCCCGTGATGGACATTAAAAAAATAAAAATAGCGGCACTACAACCAATAATTAAATGTAGCCAAAAGAGGGTTTTTCTTATACTCATGTATTTGCCTTGAGCCAGTACTGATAAGTGCTGGGTATTAAACGTCCTTGAGTCTGATAATAAGGTGAGCCTCTTGCTGACCTAAAGTACATTTACTGCAACTTAGTAAGGGTAACGTTACTAGGAGTTAAGTAATATTTTTGGAGATTGTAGTACATTTGTATGGAATAAAATATATTTGGATACGAATCATTCGTTATTAGATGTAATTTCAGCAATATTCATGATCTAGCTATAAAAAAGCCGCAAAAAAATTGCGGCTTTTGCTTTGAATAAATAACGGGTTATTTATCGACGTTTTAACGCTGAGAATAGAATAAAGGGGTATATTGAGTAAGTGCTGCTTATCCAGAGTTCAGGTTAGCTATAAACAGAAGGTTAAACGTCATTCATATAGTTATCAGGTAAAGGTAGTGCAGCAACACCAGAATCTACAGCAGCTTTGGCAACAGCTGTAGCGACGTTTTTACATAATCTTGGATCCATAGGTCGAGGGATGATGTAACCCTTGCCAAAGGTTAGTTCTTTTTCACCACTGGCCTTTAAAACACTTTCTGGAACGTCTTGCTTGGCAAGTTCACGAATAGCATGCACTGCGGCGACCTTCATTTCGTTATTAATTTTACGTGCTCGTACATCTAATGCGCCACGGAAAATAAATGGGAAACATAATACATTGTTCACTTGATTCGGGTAATCAGAGCGACCTGTCGCCATAATTAAGTCACTTCTAACCTCGTGGGCTAACTCAGGTTTAATTTCAGGATCTGGATTAGAACAGGCAAATACAACGGGGTTGTCAGCCATTTTCTTTAATTGTTCAGGGCTAAGTAAATTAGGACCTGAAACACCTAAGAAAACATCTGCGTCTTCAATAACATCATCTAAAGTACGTTTGTCGGTATTATTCGCAAAGCGTGTTTTATATTCAGATAAGTCAGTGCGGCGGGTATGAACAACTCCTTTAGTATCGAGCATGTATATTTTTTCACGCATGGCACCACATTGAATTAATAGCTCCATACAGGCAATAGCGGCAGCACCTGCTCCTAAACAAACAATATCAGCTTGTTCAATTTTTTTATTTTGAATTTCTAGAGCATTGATCATGGCTGCAGCTGTTACGATAGCAGTTCCGTGTTGATCATCATGAAATACCGGAATTTTACAGCGTTCTGTTAGTGCTTTTTCAATGATAAAACACTCAGGTGCTTTAATGTCTTCTAGATTAATACCACCAAAACTATCAGCAATACTGGCAACTGTATTGATGAATTCATCTGTAGTTTTGTGTGTTACTTCAATATCAAAAGAATTGATGTCAGCAAAGCGTTTAAATAATAATGCTTTACCTTCCATCACCGGTTTTGATGCCATAGGACCCAAATTACCCAGACCAAGTACTGCAGTACCATTTGAGATAACAGCAACGGTATTGCCTTTACCTGTATATTTGTAAACATCATCCGGGTTGTTGGCTATTTCTCTGCAAGGTTCGGCGACACCTGGGCTATATGCCAGCGATAAATCTGCACTTGTTTCGGCGGGTGTTGTGATGGCAACGGCAATTTTACCTGCGGTTGGCAGGGCGTGATAATCCAGTGCTGCTTGTTTAAAATCAGACATTAATAGACCTACTTTTATAGTTTTAAGGTTAAAGGGTTGTTATAAGTGAAGGCGGTACTCAACATCCTGGTTGGGGGAGCATGCTGAATACCTTAAAACTTATTGTTAAGAATTAGATATTAAAAATTAGTTATTAAGGGAATTACATGGTTGGTTTCACTTCTGTAATTCTTGGATAAATGAGTAAAAATGCACCTATCATGAGATAACCACCAACAATACCTGTTAAGTGAGGCATATGCAGTGTTGAGGAATGCAATATTCCGATCGCAGCCATTGCACTGCCGGCGATTGAAAACCATCCAGCATGCTTAAATCTAGCATCAATGACATTAGCGACAATTGAGCCCCATACTAAGCCGGTAATAATGGCACCTTGTGATAGAGCTTGATGACCCAGAAGATGTGCTCCTTGTTGTGACATGGCAGCAATCATTGCGGGATCGGTTAAATTAGGTAAGTTTTGTGCTCCAACATCACGTAGGGCATTCATCATCGCGCCCCATTTCACCATAATAAAACTGGAAACGTGAGGCATCATCGCAAGTATAATGGCAATAATATGCGACTTTTTAACGCTAGTCGCACTATGTGATATTAATGATATGGCAACAAAAACTAAAATAGGTGCGGCGGCTGATAAAGGAATAAGGTTACTCAAAAAAGCGAGCAGGCCAAAAGTTGCGGCTAAGAAAAAGACAATACCGACACCTAGTACATAACCGCAACGTGCTTTCATGGCACTATAAACGGGGTGGCCAATGTACACAGTTGTAGGGAAAGGCGAGCCAAATATAGCACCTACCATAGTGCCTACGCCATCAGTTACCTGACAAACGGCTACGGGATAATCATCACCAGCAGATTCGGCAGACTCGACGTTATTCATCGTTTCAATGAAGTTATATATCTGTACAGGAATTAATATTAAAAATAATTCCACATGATTAAACAAGTGCTGGAGGCCAATGATTAAATCACCAAAATAGGGAATAGGAGGGCTAAATGCAACACCCTCAAAACTGATTGATGTTTCGCCCATAGCAAGTGCTATAAGAGTACCAACGAGCAGTGCAGCTAAGCCAGCGGGTAAATTAAAAGGCAGTTTGAACTTACCAACTAAACCCCAGATAATAATCAATAGGGAAGCAAAGCCTACGAGAGGATTTTCTAAAATACTGGCTAAGGAAACGCTACCAATAAACACTAAGGCAATACCACAAAGTGTACCTAACATGCCGGCGCGTGGTGTTACTCTTTTTAAAAATGGGCCGACTATGGCACCAAAAGCAGCCACAATACCGCCAATAAACCCTGCGGCTATACCAACTTGCCAAGCAAGTTCAGCGTTATTAGTCGACCAATAAATAGGGCCGATAACACCAAATAAATAAACGAACATTACAGGAGTGCTAATACCGTAAGGCAACGCAGTAACGTCATTTCTACCTGTTTTAGCGGCTAATCGTCTAGCCATGATGGTATAGACAATAACGCCCGCAAGAATGGCAATGGCTGCACCGGGTACTATACGGCCAAAGACAATCTCAGTAGGCATATTAAAAACAAACTTACAGATACCACTTAAAACAATTAGATTGGTTAAGTTGTCGGTAAAAAGCGCCCAAAAAGCACTGAGATCACTGCGATTGAATAGTTTATATTCGCTATTTTGTGTATTCATAGTTCTCTCCTGTAATTATATTATTGAGACCTAATTCAAGAATAGACTTGTTGAAAGGTAACAATAACTGCGTGTTTTTAGTTTAGTTCATTTAATCGACCGGTGGCCTATTAGAAACGCCATACAGCTAAGAATTGCACAGTATTGTCATCAATACCTTTAGCGCCTAACTTGTTTTTCCAGTATTGGTATTCAATACCAGCAAATAAGCGATTAGATGGTGCACCAATTAATTCACCAACATCTAATCGAACTTGAGGTTGAATCAAGATCCAAGATTCTAGCTCTGTCGTACCAAAAGTATTAACTTGAGTACGGCCATCAATATATTCAGCATGACCTTCAAAACTCCAGTTGGTAGAACCCAATTTAAAGGGTAATGCCCAAGAAAAATCAACCATGAAACTAGTATCTTCATCTACAACGCCAAAACCACCCGACTGTTCATCAGCACCGCTGGCATGGATAAATGCAGTAATGTCAAACTGCGCAAATGCAAAGCCAGGTAAATCTAGTGCTAATCTAACACCAGGTAAAACCCAAGAGCTATCGACTTCTGGCGCATAGTTAAAGCCGGCAACTAAGCCAATATCTTTCACTGGACCAAAAGATAAATCTTTACCTGTTAACGCACCTAAACTGAAATTTGAATACCATTCGCCATAAAACTCAGCTGAATCGTTTAAGCCATTTTTTCCTGAATACTGTGAATGGTCGATGAAAAAGAAGTTATCGCCATATTCCCAGCCACCCGCATGCTGAAAGGTAGTAACTGTGCCTGTTGATTGTCCTGGTGCGCCGGTACTTTCAAATTCACCACCTGCTTGTAGTTGAACTTCAGTATTGCCCCAAATTTCTGCTGATGCCATTGGTGCGCTCAATGCTGCAGTTAATGCAAGTGCGGTAAGTGATGCTTTAATATTCATATTGTCTCTCTTAATGTAATTTATTTTTTAATCGTTATATTAATTTTTGTTTTATTATTTTTCAATATGTCCATGTTTTGAGTATTCCTCGTAACTTGACACATGTGTCAGGTTGCGATTAACTAAGATACATCAGGTTGTTTTATAAACACAACAAAAAATTAAAACTAAAATAGAAGGTAAAGTAATATGACGTTTAAATCATTTAACCCACCGCAAAGAATTTTAATGGGCCCTGGTCCTTCAGATGTAAGTGCACGTGTACTTTCAGCATTGGCTAGACCAACCATAGGTCATCTTGATCCACTATTTGTTAATATGATGGATGAAGTTAAGACGCTGCTGCAATATGCTTTTCAAACCAAAAATGAATTTACCATTGCTTTATCAGCGCCGGGTTCAGCAGGTATGGAAGCATGTTTTGTAAACTTAGTAGAAGCTGGCGATAAAGTCATTGTTTGTCGTAATGGTGTTTTTGGTGGCCGTATGATCCAAAACGTCACCAGAATTGGTGCAGAGGCCGTGGTTGTTGACTCTCCCTGGGGAAGGGCGGTTGAAACACATAAAGTAAAAGCTGCATTACATGATCATCCTGACGCTAAGTTTTTAGCTTTTGTTCATGCAGAAACTTCAACAGGCGCAGTCTCTGATGCTAAAGCCCTATGTGAAATGGCGCAAGCACATGATTGTTTAACAATTGTTGATGCTGTTACATCTTTAGGTGGTGTTGAGCTTAAAGTGGATGAATGGGGTATTGATGCTATCTATTCAGGTACACAAAAATGCATGTCATGTGTGCCAGGTATTTCACCAGTTTCTTTCAGCCCTAAGGCTGTAGAGGTAGTTCAAAACCGTAAGACACAAATACAAAGTTGGTTCTTAGACCAAACCTTAGTAATGGGTTACTGGTCAGGTGAAGGTAAGCGTAGTTACCACCATACAGCACCTGTAAACTCTTTATATGCTCTTCATGAAGCTTTAGTAATGTTACATGATGAAGGCTTAGAGAATAGCTGGGCACGTCATAGAGAACAGCATGAAGTGTTAGCTAAAGGTCTGAAAGAACTAGGTATTGAGTTCATAGTACCGGAAGAAGAGCGTTTGCCTCAGTTAAACGCTATTTACATCCCTGACGGTGCTGATGATGCTAAAGTAAGAAACTACTTACTAGAGCATTATAACCTTGAGATTGGTGCAGGTTTAGGTGCGTTTTCTGGTAAAGCATGGCGTATTGGTTTAATGGGACATGCCGCTAAAAGTGAAAATGTTGCGCTATGTTTAACGGCTTTAAAAGATGCTTTGAATCAATAAATGCATAAGAAAAACTAAGAATTATTTATATTAGTTAAACAAAGACCACTTTTTAGTGGTCTTTTTTTTCGCATGGTGAAAGCTAAACGACTTTTATTTCACTAAAACGCGGCAATTATTTTCATTATGTGAAATAAAAAGCCCTTATTTAGGTGTAATCTGTCGACCTTTTTACATGATGGAATACCTATTTTAGGTGTTTTTTTGCATGTTGAAATATTCATTGGTGATTTATTAAACTTTATTGAATGAAGTTTTGGCATAAAGGCATAAAAATGTTTGTTACTTATTATGGAGGAAATAAAATTGGTCGAAAGGTGTGTCTTCGGTTGCTAACTGACTTGCATAAATGGATCACAGAACAGAGGGATTACACTCAAGGTAACTTGAAACATTTGCTCAATTTATTAATGCAAAAGCGACAATGGTACTATTAAATGATGTTGTTTTAATCAATACATAGTTTGGCTTATAACGGTCTCACATGAGAACTCAATAAATGCCAATAAAGCCCTAGTTAATGTAAAAAATAAATATGGCTATTGAAATGCCGACAACAAGCCATATATCTTTGGCTATCTTAAAGGAGATATTATTTTAATGTGGCGTAAATTAACACTGATGTTATTTTTATTTGTATTAGCTCAAACTGCTAATGCTCTGCCGATCTCTGAAGTATTTTCTCATGAAAATGTAAAAGTTCCCTCGCTCATTGAAGTAGAACAGCAAGTAGATAAAACTTTTGACGATGATGTACCAGAAAAAGTATTTAATTTACCTAGCTTACATCGATTAAGCCCATCGCTATTTTTAGCTGATATACAAGCCTCGCCTCACTATTTTTTAGTTATAGAATTCTTCAAAAATGAATTAAGTGCGGCCTTGTTTAAAAATTTAGCCAATCCCCCCTTAATCCCCACTTGGTTTGAACAATTAAGTCATAAAACTAATTCATCTCGGCTGTGTGGCTGGAAAGATGGCAACTCTTTGTATACTGCTCGTACTACTTACCATAGTTAATTCATCAATATCATCTTAGAAAGTATCAATTAGTACTTTAAAAGCGATAAAAATCACCTATTTCCCTTTTCCAACACTGATAATATATTATCGGTTACTTACTGTACTTGTTGCTTTTTATTAAGTTATAGCAAGTTTAAGTAAGTCATTATTTAGAGATTTCATGATGAACTCACAGGCAACTAAGCATGTAAAACATGCACAATGGCAAAATATTGTCATTATCTTCATATTACTATTTATGATTGTTAGCGCATTACCAAACTTATATTCTGATACGGTAAGTATTCACCTTATAAGTAAAAATAACAGCAATAATAATCACTCACAAGTTGAAAACGTCTCTGCACAAGCTATCAATACTTTGTTGACCAAGCACAACCTCACCGTAGATAAAATTAAAACATCAGCCACAAGTACGGTAATTACTTTGGCCAATAATGCTGAGAAAGAAGCTATCGAAAATTTATTCGTGGACACGTTTAACGATAACTACTCTATTAAAAATGCGGTAGAGAATTATACACCATTATGGTTAAAGTCATTGGGAGGTGAATCAATAAAGCTCGGCTTAGATCTAAGCGGTGGCGTGTTATTTGTTCTTGATGTGGATATTGAACATGCACTGTCAGATCGACTAAAAAGTATTGCGTTAGACGTTAGAACTTTAGCCGTTGAAAACCGTATTCGCTTAAGAAAGGTTTCGCAGCCTAATGATCATGCAATCGATATTGACTTCTCATCGCTTAAGTCCGGCGGTAATGAAGAACTCTTAACGATTCTTAAGAAAAATTATCCAGAATTAACGCAAAGCAATCGGGGTGAAAATAAAGTCAGATTATCCTACTCGCAACAAGAACAAGTAGTTTTTCGTCAAGAGATAATGAAACAAACTCTGAAAACCATGAGAGGTCGAATTGAAGAACTTGGTATCACCGAAGCTGTCACCCAAAAACAAGGTAAGAATAGAATTAGAATTGAATTACCGGGAGTGCACAACCCAGAAGAGGCAAGAAGAATTATTGGTGCCACAGCAACACTCGATTTCTATCAACTGGCGGAAAATCCAACAGCTGCTGGCACTATACAAATGCGTGATGACAATGGCCGTAAATTGACCATGAATGGTCAGGTAGTTTTTTCCGGTAGTAATATTAAAAATGCTCGTGCTGGCCAAGATGAAATGGGATCACCCATGGTAAATCTTACTTTGGATGGAAATGGTGGCAAGAAAATGTCTTCATTCTCCAAAAAAAATATTGGTAAGCCTATGGTAACTGTGTTTTCTGAATTTTATCGTAATGCTAAAGATGAAATGGTCAAGAAAAGCAAAGTCATTAATGTTGCCACTATTCAGCAGCATCTAGGTTCTCAATTTAGTATTACCAATATGGCTAGCTCACAGTCTGCTCGAGAATTAGCGCTTTTGTTGCGAGCTGGCTCATTAACTGCCCCAGTAACCATTGTCAAACAACGCAGTATAGAAGCGACACTGGGTGCTGATAACATAGATAATGGTATCAAAGCGCTAGCGATCGGCATTGGCTTTACTTTATTATTTATGGTTTTTTGGTATCGCACATTAGGTGTTATTGCCAATATTTCCTTGGTATTGAACCTAGTGAGTTTACTTGGATTAATGTCTCTATTACCGGGGGTTGTGCTCACTTTGCCGGGTATTGCCGGTTTAGTCTTAACGGTTGGTATGGCTGTTGATAGTAATGTGCTTATTTTTGAAAGGATAAAAGAAGAATTAAGGAGAGGTCGTAAAGTGCTTTCTGCTGTTGAAATTGGCTATAAAAGTGCATTCTCAACCATTTTAGATGCCAACATAACCACTATGATCACAGGTATTATTTTATACTCTATCGGTTATGGGCCAGTAAAAGGTTTTGCCATTATTTTATGTCTAGGCATATTAACCAGTATGTTCACCGGTGTTTTTGTCTCTAAATCTTTAACTAATTTAGTTATCAGAGAAAATAAGGTACAACTCATGGGAGTTAAATCATGAGATATTTACATTTGAAAAAAAGCAATCGTTTAACGACCTTCCGGTTTATCAGTTTTTACAGCGCAATTGCATTAATATTATTTTCTTTACTGGGGTTATTTAGCAGGGGAATTAACCTAGGTTTAGATTTTACCGGAGGGTATTTAACTGAATTTATCAGCGAACAATCGGTAACTCAGGATAAAATGCAAGGACTGTTAACTAACTATTTACCAGCTGACTTCCAGTTATCTTCTGCGGAAAATGGCACTTATTGGAGTGTTCAACAAGCCGATAATGATATTAGTTTGAAAGGGAAAGCTTGGTTAACTGATTTTTCGCAACAAAGTGGCTTAACAATCACACCACAAGACGCTATTTATATTGGTAGTCAAGTTGGTGATGAGTTGATTAACCAAGGTGGCTTAGCATTATTAGCAGCCACTATTGTTATATTGCTCTACTTATCTTTGCGGTTTGAATGGCGTTTGGCTGCGGGGTCAGTTATTGCTCTTTTTCATGATGTGGTTATAGTACTTGGGCTCTTTGCATGGCTTGGTCTGTCTTTTGATTTAACCATTTTAGCGAGTTTACTCGCCATCATAGGTTATTCGTTAAATGACTCGATTATCATCGGAGACAAAGTACGGGAAATAATGAAGAGAAATAATGAAAACGATGTAGATAATATTATAAATATCGCTATTAAATCGACTATAGTGCGCACTTTAATTACTTCAGGCACTACACTCGCAACAATATTAGCTATATGGCTATTTGCAGGGGAGTCATTGGCTGGTTTTTCAATCTCGCTTTTTTCTGGCGTTTTAGTTGGTACTTTTTCTTCTATTGCTATCTCAGCAACAGTTCCGCAATTACTGGGATTATCGGCCGATTACTATCTAAAAAAAGAGCAAGATATTTGTCAATTACCTTAGTTACCTTAGTTACCTTAGTTGGTTTTTAGGTTGGCTATGAGCTATTGGTAATTCACCCTTAGGTCGAGTCAATAGGATGACAGATGTTCAAAATGGATAATATGACTAGACATTATTGGTAACACTAATGTCTATTTCCCCATCTATGCTAAGCCACAGCCTTTTAAAATTACAGCAGTGAGTGATGCTACTACGTTATCAAAATCATCATCATTCATTACCTCTTTGCCAAAGCCTGCCAATACCTGCACGTTGAAATCAGCGTAATGTTGGGTAGAACTCCATATAAGGAATAACAAATGATAAGGATTGATTGCGTCAAGTTGGCCTCGTTCAATCCAGGTTTCAATAATGGTAATTTTCTCATCCAACCATTGTTTGAATTCTGTATGTAAATAGTCTTTAAGGATTGGTGCACCATGAATGACTTCACTGGCAAATATCTTAGAGCCGTCAGGATCATGTTTGGCATGCATAACTTTTTCATGAATATAGGCGGTGAGAATGGTTTTAGGATCATCATCAACACTTAACGTATCAAAACTGGTGTTCCAACTGACAATAATCTCATTGAGTAATTGTTGGTAAAGATCGGTTTTATCATCGAAATAATAATGAATATTTGCTCTTGGAATACTTGCTCTTTCGGCAATTCGTTTAATAGAGGCACCTTTGAAACCATGGGTGACAAACTCTATTTTTGCCGCTGTTAAAATAAGGGCAACATTCTTCTGGCGAACTTGTCCGCCAGCTTCTTTTTTTACCGACACAAATACCTCATAATTTCATTCTTCATAGTAGATCGAATAACCTTATAACAAGTTTTAACCGACAGCTATAGCTTTCTGACAAATGGAATAATTAATTGTCAGAAAACAAGGTATTTGGTGAGGTTTCATTATATCAGCTAGTTTTTTTAATCAGGTTAATTTCTAGATTTGGAGTATCAGGCACGGCTACATACTTAGCAGATGTCATCCCTATGGTAAATGACGGTACAGGATGTACCTTACTAGACAATGCCGGAACCATTGTCTTGATGTACTTTCATTGCTGTACGTTGAAGATATTGTACTGAATGTAGGATTACGTTTGATGTAGCAGCGCCGAGGGAATCCAAAGGGCTTAACTTATGTGTCGTCGCCACCGCGACAAATCTATTAAATTTTTTCTGACCACATTTTTCATTATGATGGCAATATTGCTTGATATTTAACGATGGTATTCACAATCGTCATAATAAGAACAGTTAGCCGTTATTTGTAGTTCCGTTACGTGAATGATAACTTTACTTAACCTGAACTCTGGATAATGAGTAAGTGCTGCTTATCCAGAGTTCAGGTTACTTAAATTCACTAAGGTATAAACCGTGAGAATATTTATATAATTACAAATTATAAGCCGTATTGATTACGCTTATAGCGACTAAATATTCCGTATAAAGCTCTATTATGAAACAAATTAATAAAACACTTTCAACATTCAGGAAGCTGGAAAAACTTCCTTTTGGCAAGAGCCTTTTCTCGATTATTGTTAGTCGTGTTGCACCTTATTTTTCGACGATTGATCCTCATATTATTGAGTTAATACCAAACCAGTGCACGTGTGTTATCAAAAAAAAGAAAAAAGTATTCAATCATATAAAAACAGTGCACGTGATAGCCATTTGCAATGGTTTAGAAATGGCAATGGGTGTTATGGCTGAAGCTTCAGTGCCTAAGCATCTTCGTTGGATCCCAAAAGGCATGACTGTTGATTACACGGCTAAAGCGGGTAGTGATATTCGCTGTGTAGCAGAAGTAAACCAAGACGATTGGCAGCCTGGTGATATGTTCGTTAATATCACGGCTTATGATAGCAATAATATTGTCGTGGTGAAGGGAACGATTAAACTTTGGATATCTGAAAAACCAAGCGAATAAAATTTTAGATAAAAACCGATAATTTAGTTGTACAGTTATCGGTTTTTATCTGCATATTTATCAAGGGTTCTGGTTATTGACTAAATCAGCTAGTGTTAACCACAGATATTTATAAAGCGGCTTTTACTTCGACACGTCTTTTGTGCAATAACGGCTCAGTATAGCCACTTGGTTGTTCTTTACCTTGGAAAATAAGCTCTACTGCAGCTTTAAAGGCAATGCTCTTATCAATATCTGTTCCTAAAGCGATGTAATCGTCATCGTTAATATTTTGTTGATCAACAATAGGTGCCATGCGCTTTAACGAATCGTTCACTTGCTCTTCAGTGATAACATTATGATGAAGCCAGTTACAAACATGCTGGCTAGAGATCCTTAACGTTGCTCTATCTTCCATGCGAGCAATATTATCGATATCAGGTACTTTAGAGCAGCCAATGCCTTGGTTTACCCAACGCACAACATAACCAAGTAACCCCTGAATATTATTATCTAATTCTTTTTGAATCGCAGCAGCTGATAAGTCAGCTTGGTTTTTCAGTAACGGAATAGTTAATAAATCAGTTAAGTCGTCAATGGTGCCAGGTAAAGAAAACTCAGCTTGCATGGCTGCTTGCACCGCTTGCACATTTACTTTGTGATAATGCATAACATGTAAAGTGGCGGCAGTTGGTGAAGGTACCCAGGCACAATTAGCACCTGATTTTGGGTGAGCAATCTTAGTGTTTACCATGGCGGACATTTGATCAGGTATCGCCCACATACCTTTTCCAATTTGTGCTTTACCTTGTAGACCTGCTTGCAAACCAATGCGAACATTTCTAAGTTCATAAGCCGTGATCCATGGCTCATTTTTCATTAAATCTTTTTGTGCCATAGCACCAGCAAGCATACTGGTATGTATTTCATCACCGGTTCTGTCTAAAAAGCCGGTATTGATAAAGGCGACACGAGTTTGAGCAGCACGAATACATTCCTTTAAGTTTGCAGAAGTACGGCGTTCTTCATCCATAATACCCATTTTAATGGTATTTTCGGCTAAACCTAAATGACGTTCTATAGCGCTAAATAAGTCATGGCTAAAGGCCACTTCTTCAGGGCCGTGCATTTTGGGCTTAACAATGTAAATACTACCTTGCTTAGAGTTCTTAAATTTAGAGGTGCCTTTTATATCATGCAGTGAAATTAAGCTAGTGATTAGGCCATCAACAATACCTTCAGGTACTTTGTCGCCACCTTTGCTAACAATTGCATTTGTAGTCATTAAGTGGCCAACATTACGGACAAATTGCAGACTCCGACCTGAAAGCGTGATTTCTTTTTGATCTGGAGACAGATAGCTACGGTCATGGTTTAGTGTACGAGTAATGGTTTTGGTGCCTTTTTGAATAATCTCAGCAAGGTCGCCTTTCATCAAGCCCAACCAGTTTCTATAAACCGATGTTTTGTCCATCGCATCAACAGCGGCAATAGAGTCCTCACAATCTTGAATGGTACTTAATGCTGACTCTAATACCACATCTTTAACAGAGGCTGCATCGGTTTTACCAACAACATTGTCTTTATCAATTTGGATTTCTATGTGTAAACCATTATGGCGGCATAACAGTGCGGAAGGGGAGTTTGTAGTACCGTTAAACCCAACAAACTTTTCAGGCTGTTTTAACTGAACTTGTTCGCCAGAAAATAAGGTAACGGTGAAGTTTTTCTTAACAATTTGATAATGCACAGCATCAATATGACTGCCAGATGTTAGCGGTAATGTTTCATCTAAAAATCTACGTGCGTACGCTTGAACTCTACGGCCACGAATAGGGTTGAATGCTTTGGTTTGTTTAGCGCCATTATCCTCACCGATAACATCTGTGCCATAAAGTGCATCATATAAACTGCCCCATCTAGCGTTGGCTGCATTGAGAGAAAACCTAGCATTTTTTAACGGCACAACAAGTTGAGGGCCCGCAATGCGGGCAACCTCATCATCAACATTCTTGGTGGAAATAGTAAAATCAGCTTTTTCTTCTACCAAATATCCTATTTCCTTTAAAAACAACTCATAGCGCTGTTGGCTAAAAGGCTGGTTTGCTGTGTCAGTATGCCAAGCATCAATTTGTGCTTGTAAACTGGCTCTTTTAGCTAATAACTGTTGATTACGTGGGGTAAACTCAGCTAAAACCTCAGCAACAGAGTCCCAGAAGTGGTCGGCATTCATATTAAGGCCGGGCAATACTTCATGATTGACTAAATTATATAAACAGCCTGCAACCTTATAACCGTGCTTGATTGTTTTTTGCTTCATTTTTTATCCTTTATTTTTACTTAACCATAGAGATAGCGTTAAGCGTTCTTCATCTGTCATTTGAGTTTTGTTCATAAACGGCATGTCTTTACTGTCGATTACACGCGCTTGAATTCTTGGTGCCCATTGCTTAATTGAAGCCATGTCGGTGAAAATAACGCCTGCTTGAGGGGTTTTAAACATATCATCAGTAGGTGTTTCTGAGTGGCATGCAGCACAGCGTTCTTCAATAATCTCTTGTACTTGTGCGTTACTTACAACTTGTTGTTTTTGCTCAGCAGTAATTTCCACTGTTTTTGGTGCAATCAGGTAAGCAAGAACTACAGTAGCAATAACAGAACCTACTAATACCATAGGCTTGTGTTTGCCGAAGTGACGCAGCACAAAGTATTGACGGACAGCTGCTGTGATAACGATGATTGTCATTAACACTAACCAGTTTGCACTGTGGTTATAAGTGATTGGGTAGTGGTTCGAAATCATAATAAACAGTACAGGTAAAGTGATGTAAGTATTATGGGTGGAGCGTAATTTAGCGTTTAAACCATATTTAGAATCAGGCGTCTCTCCATCTTCTACCGCTTTAACTAAGGCACGTTGTGATGGCATGATGCCAAAAAACACGTTGCCAGCCATGATAGTGCCTAATATAGCGCCCATATGCATGTAAGCACCACGTGCACTAAAGACTTGTGTTAAACCGTAAGATAACGCTGTAGCGATAGTGAATAAAATAAGTGCTAAGATTAAGCCGTGATCTTTAAGTTTAGTTCTCACTAATATTTCGTAACTACCTACACCTACAATAATTGCACCCAAACCTAGGCCAATTGCTTGCCATTGAGTTAATTCTTGTACACGAGGATCTATTAAGTAAGATTCAGCACCGACATAAAACATCAATGATAATAATAAGAAACCAGTGATCCACGTGGTATAAGCTTCCCACTTAAACCAATGCAAGGTAGTTGGCATCACAGGTGGTGCTAGTTTGTATTTTGCTACTTCGTAAAATCCACCACCGTGAATAGCCCAAAGATCCCCTGAAATGCCTTTTTCAGCTTTCCACTCAGGTGGTTTTTCAAGATGGTTATCTAACCAAACAAAATAAAATGAGGCACCAATCCAGGCGATACCAACGATAAGATGTGCGAAACGGATGATTAAATTTAACCACTCAGTAATATACGGGTCCATAGTCTTTCCTTTTGTACGTTCACTCTTGGTAAACGTTTTATAATTTTATGATTAACTAGTTAATTACGTTTTTGAATAATTTTATTAGATTATTCTTCTGAAGTGATATTGCCTTAGCCCCGCGCTAGACAACCGCCTGTTTGATGTAGTAATGGTATTTTTATTAACTTATTAACTTATTAACTTATTAACTTATTAACTTTTAGCCAGTGAAGCGTTTTAATTTACCATTAGTGAATTAGTTGATGGCTGAAGTTAGTGAATACAAAGAAGAAGCACGGAATTTATAGCTATAAATGAGTACTTCTGATTCCGTATTCGCAGACTTCAGATATTAAAAAATTTATTAATTAAACGCGTTCGCCCATGATATGCGTCGCTTTAACATGTCTATCGTCACCTAACATACTTAAAACAAATAGTTTCTCAGTTAATGTTTTACAACGCTTTATACGTACATCCATTAAAGGTGTTGCTTGATAATCAAGCACAATAAAGTCAGCTTCTGCACCTTTGACAAAGTTACCAATAGTGCCTTCTAAATCTAAGGCAACTGCGCCACCTAGCGTCGCTAAATAAAGTGATTTATAAGGGCTTAATTTATCACCACGTAATTGCTGTGTTTTATAGCCTTCGTTTAAGGTTGTTAACATAGAGAAGCTACTGCCTGCACCGATATCAGTACCTAAACCAACATTGACGTCAAACGCTTCAGCTTGCTTTAAGTTGAAACAACCACTGCCTAAAAATAGATTTGAAGTCGGGCAAAAAGCGATAGCTGAATCTGTTTCACCTAAACGCTGACATTCGTGATCATGTAAATGTACACCGTGAGCAAAAACACTTCGGCGGCCTAATAGGCTGCTTTTATCGTATACATCTAAGTAACCATCACTGTCTGGGAATAAATCACTCACCCAAGCAATTTCATCTTTGTTCTCAGATAAATGTGTATGAAGATAAACGCCTGGGAATTCTTTTAATAATTCACCAGCCATATTTAACTGCTCGGTTGAGCATGTTGGTGCAAAGCGTGGCGTAACGGCGTATTGTAATCGGTCGATATTATGCCACTTCTCGATGAGTGCTTTACTGTCGGTATAACCTGATTCTGTGGTATCAGATAAATCGTCAGGACAGTTTTGATTCATCAACACTTTACCGCAAATCATGCGTAGTTTTTTCTGCTGAGCTATGGTGAAAAATGCTTCAACAGATTCTTTATGCACAGTACCAAAGACTAATGCAGTTGTTGTTCCTGCATCTAATAACTGGGTTAAGAAAAATTCAGCAACACGTTTACCGTGCTCAATATCAGCAAATTGCTTTTCTTCAGGGAAGGTGTAGTTTTCTAACCACTCGAGTAACTGTTCGCCGTAAGAAGCGATCATTTCAGATTGTGGGTAATGTACGTGAGTATCAATAAAACCTGGCATGATTAGGCCATTGTCATATTGAGTCACGGTAACATCGGCAGACAACGTTGCCAATAAATCACTAGCAAAACCTACGGCTTCAACTAAGCCATTGTTGATGACTAACAATCCATCTTCAAAGTATTGGTAACTTTCTTCTTCAGCTACTTTTGCGGGATCGGCTAAAAAGTGTAGTACTTCGCCACGGTATGCTTTGCGAGCGGTATTGGTTGGTTTACTTATTACTTCACTTATTGAAGAGGTGTTTACAGTGTTGTTCGACATATTACTTAACCTTTTACTTATCTGTTACTTTGTACGTTGTTTCGTGAGTTGCTTAGAGTATTGCTGGGTGACTTGCTTAGGCTAACTAGCTAAATTGATAACAAGTGAACCATCAAGTTTCTCTACATCGCAGTTGTCACCTTCTCCGCCGCGATCGACTACAAGAAAATCGCTGACTTCATTTAGCGCTAAACAAAAGTGATGCCAAGTACCTTTATGGTAGTTCACACCTTGCTCAGCACTTGCTAAAAATACTTCTATTTTTGAAGGTTCTAATTCGCCTTTAGGTGCAACGACAACGATATAAGGTTGTTTTCCCGTAGGGATAAACGCTTGACTGCCTAAAGGATGGCGTTCCATCATTTCGACAGGTAAAGGAAAAGCCAGCGGGGTGGAACGAAAAATATTAATTAAGGTTTTACCCTTTTGCTCACTTACATTAACGTCGGCAAGATTGTGATAACGCATAGTATGGCCATCATTAATGGCGAAATGTTCAGCACTTTCGGACACTGAAATTACATCCCCATAAGCTGAGAAATTCTCTGCCGTTAGCTTTTTGGGTACAACATTAATGATTTTACTGGTCATCTTAATCTCTCGGTTAATTGTGATACCAATCGAATTAATTAATCCGTTTGGTCTTTATATTTTTCTACTGGCTTGAAACTGATTGCTACTTAATCTCAGAAGTTAAATTAACTACCGCGATAAGTAGAGTAGCCATAGGCGGTTAGCAATAATGGAATATGGTAATGCGTGCCGCTGGCGTTAATTTCAAAAACGATATCTACGTAGGGGTAAAAACCTTCTTCGTTATTTGCTTCAAAATACTGAGCTGTAGCAAAGTGCATGCGGTATATACCTGCTGGTAACTTTTCATCATCAGCTAATAAACCTGGTAAACGACCGTCAGTATTAGTAACGCCGCCGTTTATTTCTTTCCAGCCATCGCCATCTTGAGTAAACAAAGTAATTGGAACATTTTGCGCAGGTAAACCACGGGTTGTATCTAAAATGTGAGTTGTAATTTGACTCATGTTCTTTCCTTAAATCAATCGGCTTTTAAATAGCCTTAAATTTATCTTAACTGGTACAGTGAATTAGCCTTCAGCTAATGCTTTATCAATGCGCAATTGGAATATCTTACGCTGCTCTTCAGCGGCATTAACAAGCTCTTGTGCTTTGTTATTTGGCAAACGTGCCTGTAATAAATCTGACATTTGCTGTGCACTTTTACCGGTAGCACAAACAATAAAGATAAAGCCAAATTTTGCCTCGTAATCGCTATTACCTTGAGAAAGTACTTCAAGCACAGCATCATTAGCTTCTTTAACTAAACCTTGCTCGTTGCCTGCTAACTCTTTTGTGTTGGCATACTTAGCACGCAGGCTACTGACATCACCAATTTTAGGGTGACCTTCAAAGGCTTCAAAATAATCTTGTTCTGTTAAACCGACCCATGCATCATCAGCCGCTTTTTTGATTGCATTAGTATCAGCAAATGGACGTGCTGCTACCATATTGTTAACCCAAGTACTTGATGTACAACATTGCATAAACGTATGACTAGCGTCGCTTGTTGGTAATTGGTTTAAATCTTCTAATATCATCTTTGTTTCCTTTATGGACACTTTCGCTTGATGTTCTCTAGAAAAATGGCACTTAAATAAATGCCATTGTTAACATATTAACTAACCTTGTCGGTTACCAAAAACACGCAGTCGAGAAATACCACCATCAGGGAAGATACTTAAACGTACATGAGTAAACGGTTGGTCTTTCTCAACAATTATTTCTTTAGTGAATAAATGTTCACGATGAGCATATAACTTTGTACTTGGAATAATTGGTGTCCAAGTAACATCTGCTGCGTTTTCAGTGAAATCATCACTATCGCTAATACAACCTTCAAGCATGAAAGTATCAGGGAAGTTGCCTTTAAAGTGACAAGTATCAATGATTACTTTATTTACGCTACCTGTTGCTGCCAATTTAACAATTGACCAATCTGGACCTGGGTCACGGCGACGTTTGGTTTCCCAACCATCACCCATGTTAGCGCCACGGCCAGGCATGATTAGGTTGTTTTTGTCTGAAAAGAACATATCGCTTACTAATAAGGCTTTTGCACCGTTTTTAATAGACGCTAAGTCAATTAACTCACCATCAACAAAGTCATTCCAGTTCACTTCTGCTTCACCGTAAACGCGGAAACGAGCAATACCACCATCAGGGAACATGGTTAAACGCACGTGAGTAAAGGCCGTGTCATTTGACTTTTCACCGTCAAGAACGAAAAGGTTTTGGCTGTGAGCTTTAACGTCAGTCGCTTCAAAAATAGTCTGCCAAACAGTATTTTCATCGGGTTGTACTTCACTTACACAAGCTTCAACAGAAACTTTTTCTGGCGCGTTGCCACGGAAGTAGTTAGTGTCGATATCGAAAGCGCGAATAGCACCACTTATGCCTAAACGGATAATACACCAATCAGAATCACGACCATTGTTACGGCCATAACTACGGCGAGATTCCCAACCGTCCATCCATTTACCACGTTCAGTAAACTTCTCTTCGATAAAAATACCACGACCAACTTTTAATAAATTTTCCATTTCTGCGAAGAAATCATCACTACATGATAGTGTTTCACCACCAACTTTTTCGCTGGCTAAATCTACATAATGCGTTTTTAATTTTTGTTCTAATACTGCTTCTTCTGCTGACAATTTGTTTTGTGCTAACCAATCTTCAATCATATTTTCTCTCCTGTTACTGCATTGTCAGGCAAGCCTTGGTCGACTCTGATACATTGCGTGAATGTTAATTTTTTTTTATAAATATTAAGTGTTAACTATGTTTAAACAGCCTTACAACTGGCCTTTCAGTAGTGGTCGTCCAACGGGTGAATTAATAAATTCATCTTGCTGATAAACATGGTGGCCACGAACAAAGGTATGGTTTACTTGGCCAAATACTTTACGACCAGCGTAAGGGGTAATGTTGTGTTTATGTTTGATCATTTCGGTGGTGATTATGTATTCAATGTTTTCATCAAAGATGCAAAAATCTGCGTGATTACCGACTTTAATCGCGCCTTTAATGCTATCTAAGCCAGCAAATTTTGCGGTTTCCAAAGACATTAAACGCGCTAGGTCAACTAAGGTAAAACCACGGTCTTTGGCCTCAGTCCAAATTAAAGATAAGCCAAATTGCAGGGCTGAAATACCGCCCCATGCTTTTTCAATATCGCCGGTATCAATATGTTTTAATTCAGGTGTACAAGGAGAGTGATCAGAAACGATAAAATCTAAACGGCCATCGGTAACGGCTTGCCATAAGTGTTCACGATTTTTGTTTTCACGAATTGGTGGACAACATTTGAATAAGGTTTTTCCATCAGGAATGTTTTCGGAGGCAATGGTTAGGTAATGAGGGCAAGTTTCCGCGGTAAAACGTAAACCTTCTGATTTGGCTTGTGCGATTGTACTTAACGCTTCATCTGATGATAAATGTACGATATGTACTTTACAGTTATCACCGGCTTCTTTTGATTCACGTGCCATATCTACCATTAATGAGATAGCATTGTTTTCCCAACTTTTTGGTCGTGACTCTAAGAACGAGTCGTATTCTTTAGTGATTTCAACATCATCAAAATGGCCACAATCTAACTCTGCATGAATAAGGTATGGCACATCATGTTTAGCTAATATCGGCATAGCAGCACGCATATCTTTTGCTTCAACAGGTGGGAATTCTTCGATACCTGAATCAATCAAAAATGATTTAACCCCTAAAACACCAGCATTAAGTAAATCATCAAGTTCATCAATATTGTCAGGAATAACACCCCCCCAAAAACCACAATCTACCCAAAGTTTATCGTCAACAGAATCGAGTTTTTCTTGAAATGCTGCTTTAGTGGTAGTTACTGGAATGCAGTTTAACGGCATATCAACAAGGGCAGTAATACCACCAGCGGCGGCAGCTTGAGTTGCGGTATTAAAACCTTCCCATTCTGTGCGACCTGGTTCGTTAATATGAACATGTGAGTCAACAAGGCCAGGCATAATGACTTCATCACCAAAGTCTTTCACTTCACAGCTAAGGGTTTGGCCATGCTGATGAATAGCAATGGTTACTTCATCTTTAACTTCTATACAAGCCGCGATCATTTCTCCGTCAATAACAACTTGTGTACTTTGTAGCGCAAAATGGGTCACCTTGCTAACTCCTCTAATTTGATAAATCTGAACATTTAAATACGTTTCAAATGGTCTAAATATCCAATAACTTCGTTGCTTTCAATCCCAATAGCCAGCTATTAGTCAATCAAGCGCCTTGTTCTTGAAAATTTATCCTCATGAACGTTTTGATTTCGTTTTAAAAAATGAGACTGACTCGGTTAACGTGTTAAACCGAATCAGCTCAGTCAATATGTGCGAGCATATTTTTTCTTTAGCTAGCTAACGTCTTCGTTAACTAGGTTTTTCAATTCTTGCCAACCGATACCACGTTTAGAGCTTTGTGCTTTGGCATCCTTTTGTTTGTTGGCGCTTGGGTTTTCTAAAGCATTTTCAGCTAACTTGGCTTGATAAAGCTGAATGATTTCACCGGCAACTGAAACGGCAACTTCCATAGGTAACTTGCCTTGAACCTCTGCTAAACCGATAGGGCAGTTCATTCTTGCTACTAAGCTTTGTTCAATATCGCGGTGCTGAAACCTTTGCTGAAAACGACGCCATTTAGTATCAGAGGCAATTAAGCCTGAATAGGCGAAATCACCACGTTTTAAAATATTATGACTAATATCAAAATCTAACTGGTGGTTGTGTGTCATCACTATGTAATAACTGTTAGCAGGCATGCTTGCTACTTCTTCTTCTGGGTTTTCACTAATCAATGCAGTGACATTTGAATAGCTTTCAACATCATCAGGGAACTGTTCAGCGCGGTTATCTACCCAAGTAATGCTACAAGGTAATCCCGCCAAAATAGGAATAAGCGCTTTACCGACATGACCAGCACCAAATAAGATGATGTTGGCGCCACTGGCACTGAAACACTCAAACAATACGCTAGCATCACCACCACAACATTGACCTAATTGCGCGCCAAGTTGAAAGTGCTCAAGTTGTTGACAAGCTTCACCTGAGGTTAATAACTGATGAGCATGTTTAATCACTTTATGTTCAAGATGACCACCACCAATAGTGTCAAAAATATCATCATGAGTTATCACCATTTTGGTGCCACTATTACGCGGCGTTGAACCGATTACACCGACAATTGTCGCAACTACGTAGGCTTTACCTTGTTTGTTTAGCTGGTGTACTGCACCGGTCCAATTTAATTTCATGATGATATTCCTACTTATTCAGCTTACTAATTGAGTAAGGGGCGTGATTACTTCGCTGCTTGAGCTTTAACGGCTTCCACAGCAAATAACACACGTTCAGGCGTCGCTGGTGTATCAAGTTTAGGGCTTACTTTGTAATCCGCTACACTAGCAACAGCATCTTTAAGTGCTGACCAAACTGCCATTCCTAACATAAACGGTGGTTCACCCACTGCTTTCGAGTTGTAAATAGTACGCTCAGGGTTTGGTGCATCGGGTACTAAGGCAACGCGGAAATCTTCCGGTGCATCGTTAATCGCTGGGATCTTGTATGTTGCTGGGTTATTTGAAAGTAAACGACCTTGCTCATTCCACACTAATTCTTCAGTAGTTAACCAACCCATGCCTTGAACAAAAGCACCTTCGATTTGACCGATATCAATTGCTGGGTTAATTGAAGCACCAACATCTTGTAAGATATCAGTTCGGGTAGTTTTGTACTCACCGGTTAAGGTATCGATGATAACTTCAGAAACACAAGCCCCCGTTGCGAAGTAGAAGAACGGACGTCCTTTACCTGCCGCACGATCGTAGTGAATCTTAGGTGTTTTGTAGAAACCTGTAGAAGATAATGAAACACGATTCATGTAAGCAATTTGAGAGAATTCAGCAAAGCTAAATGTTTGCTCACCAACAATAACATTGTTGTTTTCAAAGTGAATTTGCTGTGCTTCAACGTCATATTTTTCACAAGCAAAGTCAATTAAACGTTGCTTGATGGTTTTAGCCGCTGCCTCAGCCGCTTTACCATTTAAATCAGTACCTGAAGAAGCGGCTGTAGGAGAAGAGTTTGGCACTTTATCAGTACGTGCAGCAGAACTAGCAACAGTCTCAACATCAACTTGAAATTCCTCAGCAACAATTTGCGCTACTTTAGTATTCAAACCTTGACCCATTTCACTACCACCATGGCTTAAGTGAATTGTGCCATCAGTGTAAATATGAACGAGGGCACCTGCTTGGTTTAAATGCTGAACAGTAAAAGAAATACCAAACTTAACTGGCGTTAAGGCAATGCCTTTTTTCAGTATGCTGTTATTTGCATTATATTCAGTGATTGCTTTACGACGTGCTTGGTATTCTGAACTTTCTTCTAACGATTCAATGATTTCGCTTAAGTTGTTATGTTCAACTGTTTGGTCATAATGAGTAACGTTACGGTCTTCTTTACCGTATAAGTTAATTTTTCGGATTTCTAAAGGATCTTTACCTAGATGACGAGCAATTTCATCCATGATTAATTCGATAGTCATCATACCTTGAGGACCACCAAAACCACGGTAAGCGGTATGAGAAACAGTGTTTAGCTTACAACGATTACCTGTAATCGTTGCTTGGTCTAGGTAGTAAGCGTTATCTGAGTGGAACATCGCTCTATCAACAATCGCATCAGATAAATCTGGTGAGTAACCACAGTTACCGTTTACTTCGATGTTGATGCCTTTTATCTGACCATTGTTGTCAAAACCAACGGTGTAGTTATTTTCAAATGGGTGACGTTTACCTGTCATTACCATATCGTCTAAACGCGCTAACTTAAATCTAACTGGACGCTTTGTTTCATTAGCAAGTAAAGCAGCAATACATGCCCAAGGTGCAGCTTGGGTTTCTTTACCACCAAAACCACCGCCCATACGGCGCATATCAACTAATACTTTGTTTAGTGGAATATCAAGTACTTCAGCAACTAGTTTTTGTACTTCACTTGGATGTTGTGAAGAAGTGAAGATGTTCATACCACCGTCTTCAGTAGGCTCCGCCGTTGAAACTTGGCCTTCAAGATACATATGCTCTTGACCACCAACGGTGATTTCACCTGATAATTGATGCTCGGCAGCGGCAATAGCAGATTCAGAATCACCACGTTTCAAACTATGTGGTGGACGAACAAAGTTTTGCTTAGCTAAAGCGTCTTTCACGGTAAGTACCGCTTCAAGTTCTTCATACTCAACTTTTGCAAGTTTAACTGCTTTACGTGCAAGGTCGTAACTTGTTGCGGCAACGGCGAAAAGCGGTTGACCAACAAATTCTACTTTACCAATAGCGAGTACTGGATCACCTGGGAATACTGGGCCGATATCTGTATGACCTGGCACATCTTCAACCGTGATTACTTTTATTACGCCTTCTGCAGCTTTAACTGCAGATAAGTCCATTGAAATGATGTTTGCGTGAGCCATAGTAGATTGGCCAACATAGGCATGTAACTCGCCACGTAGTGCTGGACGGTCATCAACATAAATTGCTTCACCAGCTACTTGCTTGTCGGCACTTTCATGTTTTTTGTTACGACCTACGCCACCTAAACCAACACCTTTTTGTCCATTAACAACTGTTTTGTCAGTATTTGAATTTGCTTTTTTAATATCAATAAGAGTACGCATTAGTTATTCACCACTCGTGTTTCAATTACATTACTTGTATAGGCACTTTGTAGCTCTAAATAACATTTCTCAATTAGGTTTTGAGCTACTGTCATACGGTACTTATCTGAAGCACGTACATCGGTCATAGGTTGGAAGTCGGTGGCTAACGCTGCTTTTGCTTGCGCTACTGATTCTTTTGTTAAGTCTTTACCTTGCCCATCACCTAGTAATGCAGCTTCTGCAGCGCTGCCACGCTTAGGAATACCAGCCATACCGCCGAAAGCTAAACGTACATTGGTAACTTTCAGGCCGTTTTCTGTAGGTGTTTGTTCAATGAAGAATGCTGCTAAAACTGCAGAAATATCATCATCTAAACGCTTAGATATTTTGTAAAGCTTAAGAGTTTGACCTGCAACTGGCTTAGGAATGGCAATTGACTTGATAAACTCAGACTCTTTAAGAACAGTTTTCTTGTAATCAAGGAAGAAGTCTTCAACTAAGATTGTGCGCTCAACGCCATTAAGGTGAAGCGTCATAGTTGCGCCAAGAGCGATTAATGCAGGAGGCATATCACCTATTGGTGAAGCGTTACCAACGTTACCGCCTAAAGTACCAGTGTTACGTACTTGCTTAGCACCGATACGCTCTATCATGTCACCAAGATCTGGGTAGTAGTGGTGTAAAGTATCGATAAAATCACTGTAAGGTAATGCAGAGCCGATAACGATTTCAGACTCAGTTTCTTCAATAGTTGTTAATTCAGCAACGTTACCAACATAAACAAGCTTTTTAACTACTGCTAAGTTTTGCGTAACTGAAAGCGCTAAATCGGTACCACCAGCAACTAAGGTTGATTTTGGTTCGTTAGTTAACTCAGTCGCCAACTCATCAATGTTTTGAGGAGCAATATAAGTATTACCATTACCGTTTAAAGAGGGAGTTGGTAATTTTTTTAATTCATTAAGGGTAGCAAGGGTATCTTGGTAGTGCCTAGCAAAAGAGTCTTCTTCAGAATTTTCACTGGGGGTGATGGCGGCATCAATAATTGAGCGGTAGCCCGTACAACGACATAAGTTACCCGCTAAAGCTTCAAGCACTTCATCACGATTTGGCTTTTGATTGTGCTTGTGTAAAGCAAAAGAAGACATAACAAAACCAGGTGTACAGAAACCACATTGTGTACCGTGGTTATCTACAATAGTTTGTTGGGCTTGATGCAGTTTAGCGCCGTCTTTTAAATCTTCAACGGTAATCAGTTGCTTACCGTGTAAGTTACCAACAAAGGTAATACATGAGTTAATTGATTTATAAGTTAGTTGTTCACTATTCACGGTATCTAGTTCTGCTAGTACCACAGTACAGGCACCACAGTCACCAGAAGCACAACCTTCTTTTGTGCCTGATTTAAATTGCTCTTCACGTAAGTATTGTAAAACAGTGAGATTAGGATCTAGGTTTTCAATCTCAACTAGCTCGTTATTTAATAAGAATTTGACTTTGCTCTCTACCATTATTCTTTCCGCTTTAATTGTAATTTTAAGTGTCGACTTGAATATTTGTATGTAATCACTATAGCAGAATGGTTAGTTGACACAAGTGTCAGGTTTGGTTTTTTTGTAACTTTCACTTTTCATCTAGTGAACTAAGGTTTGTACTTATTAGCTAAAAAAGGAGGGTGGGATAATTAGTTTTTATTGATTAAATACCTGAAAAATAGCGACCTTTATCAGGATATCAACAATAACTTACTTATTGATATGGCTAAATTTCATCAGAGAAGTTTCAAGATTGTGAATTTCACTATATGAAATTAAGGAAGCTAAAACATGAGCTTATAGGGGGGATTTCATTGTCATTGGGTGTTTTTTATAAAAAGAAATAACAAATGAAACTTAGTCAATTAGTAAAAGAGAATGAATTTCGTAACTTGTTAAAGCAGAAAGCGGGGTGTACCACAAGCGTATCTTTTTTAATTATATTTCCAGCAGGACTTTAAAATATGACAGTAATTACTTGTCAGTGTTAATTTAGCTGGCATGATGTAGGCATCATTTACTTTGTTTGTGTTGACGACTATATATCGCCATAGCATTCATTTAATAAAAGCTGAGCTTAGCGGAGTTGTTAATGTTTTTTAGTAGTAATCGCTTTACCATAATTATTATGGTTTTGTGCCTGTTGGGCTTAAGTGCTTTTGATGCCGTAGCGCACGGTGTTGATGAAAGTACGCGTTTGTTTTTGTTAAATAATACAGGCGTACAGTTCTTCGCCTTTATGTATATTGGCGCTAAACATATGGTGACCGGTTACGACCACTTGCTGTTTTTAGCGGGTGTTATTTTCTTTTTATATAAAAGTAAAGATATCCTGCTGTACGTCAGTATGTTTACCTTGGGGCATAGCTTAACCTTACTATTCGGTGTGCTGTCAGATATACAAGTTAATGCCTATATTATTGATGCCATCATCGGTTTTTCTGTTGTGTACAAAGGTTTTGATAACTTAGGTGGTTTTCAGCGTACTTTAGGTTTTAGTCCTAACGCTAAAATGGCGGTACTGATTTTTGGTTTATTTCATGGTTTTGGTTTGGCAACAAAACTACAAGAATTTCAACTACCGCAAGAGGGCTTGTTGGCTAACTTGATTGCTTTTAATTTAGGTGTGGAACTAGGGCAGTTTGCCGCGCTAACAATTATATTATTGGCGATTAGTTTTTGGCGAAAACACCCTTCGTTCCAGCAGTTTTCAACACTAAGTAATACTTTATTAATGAGTGCCGGTTTTATGCTGATAGGTTTTCAGTTAACAGGCTACTTTATTAGCTAACTAATTATTAGATGAACTAAACCACTCAATTGAAGAATTCTGAATTTAAAAGAAGAGAAATAAATATGCAACATACCTTATCAAATAAAGCTCTGCTCAAATCCACTATTATTGCTGTGGTCATTGCTGGCTTAGTGCTGATTAGTTTTATCCTACCGGCAGAGTACAATATAGATCCAACAGGTATAGGCGCTAAATTAGGTTTAACGGCTTTGGCCAATCCTTTGGCCAATCCTTTGACTGATACTACAGGTAAAGTTAAGCAAAGCACTGATCTTATAACAACAAACAAAGATGAAACCGACATAGTTGAAGTTGTTGTGCCGGCTAAACGTGGTGTTGAATATAAGTTTGCTATGGGAAAGTTTAAGAAAATGGAATACCAATGGCAAACAGACGGCACAGCACTTTTCTTTGATTTACATGGCGAACCTGAAGGGGATACTACAGGTTATTATGAAAGCTATGCGATAACAACATCAACAGAAATGCAGGGCAGTTTTACTACGCCTTTTGCTGGTGTGCATGGCTGGTATTGGAAAAACACATCAGATAAGCCTGTAACGGTGAAGTTAACGGTTTCTGGTGAATATGTTATTGTTGGGCTAAAAAAGTAGTTTAAATTAAATATTATAAAGCCGTCACAAAATGACGGCTTTTATATCGCGACTGTATTTATATCACGACTGTATTATGTCTCCGCTATAGAATACTGCGTAAGTTAATAGCGTTTAAATTTTAAGTGATACTTAAAATAAGTATGAAACAGTTAAATTGCCAGACATAGCAACATAAGTGCCCGTTTCATACATGTAATCTTCATATTTGTCTGCTTGGCGAAGTGTAACTACAAAATCTAAGGCAACAGGGCCCCAGTTATAACCTAAGCCACCGCCAAGTTGAACACCCGAAAAGGACTCACTACCAATTGGTAAACTCCACTTATCAGAGTAGAAACCAGCGCCGCCGTAACCTCTAAAACCTGGTTCAGATAAACCGACACCACCATATGCCATTACGTCGAAGCCTTTACTTTTTACAGAGCTAAAATCATCATTTTCTAATGAAAAATAAGTGCCTCTTAATTGAAAATGATTATTAAACGCGTAACCTGCCGCTAAGTTAAAGCCACTGAAGTCTAAGTCTGAGCTGTAACTATTGTCACTTGATAAGGTGAAAGCATAAGAGCCAACACCTACGCTCCAGTTTTTTTCTGGAACGACCTCTGAATTACTGGCATTTACTTGGGTCCCTAGTGATAAAGTAGATAAGAACAAAATTCCCTGTAATAGTTTTTTCATTATTTTTCCTGTTTTGTCTTCTAAAATTGATGTTTATAAATGCTGACTTTCAAATTTGGCTACTACCTTTATGAAATTGTCGTGCGAAGTATATAAAAAGTCAGTTGTAAGTATTTGATAATACTTTAATAGCGCATTAAAAAATGCGGCAAGATGATAACCTATTATCTTGATCGGCGCCTAATTAAATAACGCCCTCATAGATAAAGAAGCCAAAACGTCTTAACGTTCATGTTATTTTCTCCCTTTTTCAATGGCAAATATTTACATGAAAAATTAAATCAGCGGATGAGAATTATTACGTTATTCCCACAATCGAAATTATTTTTATCTCTATTGTGCTAATTTTTTTTGACTTTAATGTTAAGCATTGGCAAAGTGATTTTTTTAACTGCTAAAAGATAATAATAATGAACCCATCAAGCAGCAAGCGTATTAAAAACTTCCCTTTTAAAATGTCGCCTATAGTGGCTGGTATAGTTTTATCATTAGGTGTAATTATCAGTGGTTGTCAAGAAGGTAAAACGGTAAGTCCAGTCGTTGCAAAGACAACTGAACAAGTAAAAATAATAGAAAAAACAGAAAAACCTGCAGCGGTTAATTATGCCCAGTTAGCTCAAGAAATAGCCAGGAAGTATATTATTACAGATGGTCATATTGATGTACCTTATCGTTTAGAAGATGCATTTGAAAATGTAGCGGAACATACGGAACATGGCGATTTTGACTTCCCAAGAGCTGTTTCCGGAGGTTTAGATGCACCATTTATGTCGATTTATATTCCAGCTAGGCTTGAAAAAACAGGAGGCAGTAAAGCATTAGCAGATAAGTTAATCACTATGGTTGAAGACATAGTAAAAGCTGCGCCAGAAAAATTTGCCTTGGCTTTTTCTGCTACTGATGTAGAAAGTAACTTTGCTAAAGGTCTTATTTCATTACCTATGGGTATGGAAAATGGCAGCCCTATTGAAGGTGACATGGCTAACCTTAAACATTTTTACGAACGCGGTATTCGCTATATTACTTTAACGCACTCTAAAGCGAACCATATTTCAGATTCTTCTTATGATGAAGAACGTCCGGCTCATGGTTTAACTGATTTTGGCAAAAACCTTGTACGAGAAATGAATAAAATAGGTGTGATGGTTGATGTATCTCATATCTCTGATGAGGCTTTTGATGATGTTATGGCCATCAGTAAAGCCCCTGTTATAGCATCACATTCTTCAGCCCGTCATTTCACTCCCGGTTTTGAGCGTAATATGAGTGATGACATGATCAAAGCATTAGCAAAAAATGGTGGTGTTATTCAAATTAACTTCGGCTCTAGTTTTATTAACCAAGCAGCCATTGATTATGGCAAGGTACGTAAAGCTGCGATAAAAGCCTTTACTGAAAAAAATAACCTTGAACAAAACAGTATTGAAATCCAAGCCTTTAAAGATGAATACAAAATTAACAACCCATACCCGTACGCTACTTTAAGTGATGTACTTGACCATTTTGATCATGTTATTAACTTAGTTGGCATCGATTATGTGGGTATTGGCTCTGATTATGATGGCGTTGGTGATAGTTTGCCTGAAAATTTAAAAGATGTGGCTTCATACCCTAATTTGATTGAAGGCTTTTTAAAACGCGGTTATAGCGAAACTGATATTGCTAAGATTCTCTCGGGTAATGTTATGCGTGTATGGAAAACGGTTGAGATATACGCGATTAAACATTAAATCACAATAAGCATTTGCTGGACCTCGATTGCCATCTAAATCATTGAAAGTAAAGGGGGGTATTGTTTGATTGTGGCGATACGAGTACTATTATTTCTGTTACCCCTAAAGATTAATAAGGACAATAGCCCAAAGTTGCTAGGATTAAAGATATTAATAGAACAGCCTAATATAAAAAAACTAAGGGACTTCATGCCACACATTGAGCGTTAGGTGCGGTATGAAGTTTGTGAAGTGGGTAAAGTTCTTTAACTCATCACCATGAGATTTTATTGGGTGGCGCTGGCCATTAAAATTTATAAACGCCTCTATCCAATAGATATAGCTTTTTATGGTGTTTTTCGCATAGCGCTTGAACCGCATTTGTTCTGTAATGAGCTTTAAGAAAAGTGAAAACATAGAAAGCTAAGTGACTGCGTTTATATACAGCTTGTCGTAATTCCTTCTTTCTACAAGAAAGAAGGAATATTTCCTCATTTCACACATCAACCACTTCAGTCTTTGTTTTCAACTTATTGATCTGTTTGTAACAATCAAGTAATCTCTTGAGATTATAAATTATGGACGATTAATCCCACCTTGTAGAAAGAAGGAATTTTTCCTCATATTAAACGGTTATGTGTTTCGTAGTATTAAACTGTCATCTACTCATTAAAGGATCGTAATGAAAATCACAAAGTTCGGAGTAACTTTACTTATTGCTATTGTTTTATTATCTGCACTGTATTATTTGGATACAGGTGAATTTAGAATTATTGGTAGTTTGGTTATAGTTATGTATATTTTGGAACTCACAGTAACTTTCATATATAAAGTATTTAAAAATAGAAAGAATAAAGCCTCAAGGTTAAACACATAATAAGGAATTAAAGACGGTGATTGAAATATGTAAAAGTAATGATTCTCGCAAGTCTTATAGATAGTTGATATGACGACAATCTCAGAGTATGCGTTATGGAACATGTGAAAAACAGTTGGCTTGCGCTCATTCTTAGCTAATTTTAGCCAACAATTTTTGCGCCCATTAGCTAGGCGTTATACTTACAAAAAGTGTATTTGAATATGTTAAAAAAAGTAATAATTAGTTTTGGTTTATTGCTGTGCTTTAATAGTGCCAATGCAGATGGATGGTCTGGTGGTTCCATAATTGTAGAAATTTAGCCTTCAACTGAAAGTAATGGTGTTTATATTAAACATTCCTCAATGCCAAACCCAGATACCTGTTCATCGCTAAGTAAATATCACAAGCTCTTCAAACGGAAAAAAAACAGTTGGTTAGGTCAGATTGGCTTATTAATCTATTTGATTCAAGTGATGTACTTGGATGTGAATTTTTGTTTTATCCAACTACAATTTCCCCCCTAATAGGGCGTTAGTTTTTAATGGAATATGAGTAATCAAAGGGCTTTATATCATGAATAAAATAATACTTACTTTCTTGGTAATGAATTGTGTTAGTTGTGTCGTGTTACCGGAAAAATCTAGAACGACTAAATACAATTGTGGTTTATCAACTGATATGAAAGTATTAAAGTTTGTAAACTTAAACAAAAGGGGTAAACAATTTTATCCTTGGACGGATGAAATTTTTGCTATTTTTACAGTGCCTGTATCATCTGTTATTTCAGGCGGTTATGTATTAATTAATAATACATACCATTTAGGTGAGCAAATGGTTAAGTGTAAATAGTCAAAACTATAAATCACTCAAGCAGGACAAATAACAGTTGGCTTTTACTCCTGTGTCGCTTATTTTAACCAACTGATATTTGCTTCTTCGTGAGGCGTTAGCTGATATTAAATTTCACACACATTACAAAGGTTGGAGAATCTATGAAAGGTAAAGGAAAGTGTTTATGTGGCTCTGTTAAGTTGGAAGTAGCGTATGCCAGTAACGAATTGGCAGCATGTCATTGTAGTATGTGTAGAAATTGGTCTGGCGGTCCAATGTTAGCCATTGATTGCGCTGATTCAGTTGAAATATCAGGTGAGTCAAATGTTGTTAGGTATCAGTCATCAGAGTGGGCGGAAAGAGGTTTCTGCGGTAAATGCGGTACACACTTGTTTTACTTTTTAGTGCCAAGTAATCAGTATCACCTTCCTGTTGGGTTATTAATGTCGAGTGATGACTACAAGCTAACTCATCAAATATTCATTGATGAAAAGCCAGAATATTACGAGTTTAAAAATGAAACGCAAAATATGACAGGTGCGGAAGTTTTTGCCCACTTTGAAAATGGAGAGTAAGCAAATATAAGTTGCTCAAATGAACACTAATAACAGTTGGCCAGCGCTTCGCGCATTATAGCCAATCATTATTTTCCCCATAGCAAACTGTTAGCACTCAATGAGGATCTAGCATGTCATCAGTACCTGAAAATGACTGGAAGCTATTTCGAAAGCTTCAAAATGATTTAACAGCAAAAACTTGTGAACTAATATTTACCAAAGTTGAGGAGCTAACTAAAAAACGAAAATGTATAGAGCATAAATCGTACTTAGATCTATATGCTCTCATTCAAATGGAAGATGCAAAAATCGCTGAGATGTTCAATAATCCAACTCGTAATAACGTATTGCTGAAATTAGTTTCTTTAAAAAATCACGGTGTTTTTACTGAAGAACAATTTAAAATGTTCAGCCAAGAAACCCAAGATAGGGTTGTTAGTATATTAGAATTTAAGTGCTAGCAAGCTGTTATACCAATTCCATTAAATTATTGTCCACTTGTGCTGGTTAAAATACCCCAAGAATTCGTTGCTCTCAATTCCAATAGCCTGCTATTGCTCAATCGAGCGCCTTACTTTGATTTATTTTTCTTTCGCACAACAAGATCACAAACTTAATGGAGTTGGTATTAAACAGGGGCACAGTTTTGTTTTATGCCCTTGAAAGTTTTAACCTTACTCTGAAATTTTATAAAGTTATTTTATGCTGTCGTAAGGCGTGGGGGTATTAAATGATTATTGTGAACATAAACTGCTGGCGTAAAGGTTTGCTGCCAAGTTATTTCATCAGTTAAATATATCCCGAACCGTTGCCTAAATTTTTGCGAAATGCGAGCCCAAAAACTCCAAATACCAGCACAGCAATAAACCATAGATCTGATATGGTCTCTGTGTAAATGTTATACATTAATACCGCAGCTATTATGACTGAGATATTTCTAGCTGTTTTGAGCCAAAATATAAACGTATTAAATTTCATTTTACTCCCTATAAACGGCGATAATAGCAAATAACTTCCTAATATCCGTTGTTACACTAATTAGGTTACCCATAATGACCGTGAGCCATGTAACACGTTACCAACAAAAGCTTACTTATCAGTGGTTAGTTATGTTAATTCTTTAAGGTAATAACTCAATCGCACGCACTTGCAAAATAGCTTCGCCACCATCTTCGTCTGTCATGCTAGGTGTTAAATATATTGCATCGATATGTTCAGGTAATAAACCAAAATCGGTAGACAATTTTGGTGTCCATTCTGGTCGATTGAAGTCCTTTAAATCCACCTCTGCTGTTGTCCATTGCTTAGTCGCAGGTAATTTTATTTGGTAATGAGCATAACTTTTATCGCCTCTTTTTCCGTATTCTTTCTGTGATAGCTTCATTATCAATGGTATATCACATTGATACGTTAAGCGTATTTTTTGGTTACCTACTAAGGAAGTTGTAGGTAATTTATGAATTAATTCCACCCATGAATTTCGATTCTTATCAACTCGCGGTACACGTTTGAATTTTATCCAAATACCGCCATGCCTAATCAGCTTTTCATTAATAATAGCTTCACTACCATAGGGGTCAGTATCAAAAGTCCATTGATGTTTATCTAATGCTGCATAGCCATTCTCTGCAGCAGTGGGAGTTGTTATAACAAAAAGTAAACAGGTGAGTAAGGTGGGTAATGTGCTGTTGAAAAAATGCATTGATATCCTATAAAAGTAATGTGAAAACTTGGTCATAATAAAACAAGGCGGACATTCAAGATAGCGCTTATCTCGTATTGTTAAAGCTTTAATTTCCTCTGCGTTATTTCAATCGATTAACTTGATAAACCGCTTATTCCTTCACCTTATTGTTAACTAGGTGTAATTATCTTGTTTTGTTGTTGTGAAATATTTTGGGCGGAATGTCTTTCCTATTTGCGTGCAGGAAATTATTTCTGTGGTTTAACACACAAAATACGCTTGTGTTTAATTGGTTTGATAGGAATTAAATTTTATTAACACCGTTGTTTGTGTACAAATATTTGAATTTAACAATTAAAAAGGAAATTGTTATGAAAGTTAAATTAATAGTAGCGTTATTGTTATCCTCGCAGGGCTGGAGTAGTGCTCAAGCTGATGTGTTGGTTATGGGGGCTGAAACAAACCTGATTAAAAATATCGCAAGTCAGCACAATCAAAATACCACGTTTTATAAAGGGGAGTTATCTTCTAATGACCTTCTTTATGTAGATGTTGCTTCGTTGCCAATTAGTGATTATCAGCAGGTTAAAAAAGCGGTAGTCTCTGGCAAGTTAGTAGTGTTAGATGTAAGTGGTTTTCAGGGAGAGCAACAACGGATTTCAGTAACAAAACAAATTACCGGGTTAGGTATAGCGGCGCCTATATTAGTGAGTGGTACCTACGAGGGTGATAATATTATTAATGCGATAACCAGTGGTATAACCGATGAAAATGGCAATACGTTCAGTGATAGTGAAACTGAGCAGAAAAGTCTGTCTTTATCTTTAAGTCATGTACTGACGCGTTTTAATTTTGGAGGTAAGTAATATGAACAAGTTATCACGATTAACATTATTATCGTTACCTCTTGTTAGTGCGGTGTCTGCTTATGCTGATAATTATATCCCCATTATTGAAAAGTCTGTTTACTTTACCCAAACAAACTTTAAATGCCAACTTTATACCAGCCCTGAGACTGGAGCACAGCGTGATTTGTGTAATAATGAAGCATCTATTGATATTCGAGTTAATATTTCTCAAATGCGTTCCGTTCAGGGGGGAAGGCCTGATGGAAGTGCTACTCAAAATGCTAAAATTGTTCGATTTTCAGTAGAAGAGGCTGCATCTGGTTCAGGGATCCACCTGGTTGATAATTTACAGCAAGATCATAGTTGGTGGCAGAGTTGGGCAAATCGACGTACTTTTATTGGTCCATTTGCTAGTAGTTATGATTTATGGGTAAAACCAGTCGCTGGTTTTACCCCACGGAAAGTAAGGGATTTTCCGGCTAATCAAAATACCAACTATCAGAACCGAGATACAAGTGGTTATTCAATAGGTATTAACGGTACATTGGGGGCGGGAGTTGATGCTACAGGACCTAAAGCAAGCGCTGAAGTTGGCGCTTCATTCACATATTCTCAATCAAAAACATTAGTATATGATACACAAGAATATAGTATTGTTAACCGTTCCTCCGGAAGTGATTTTAGCCTGTCATTTGAACGTAGTTTTACTGCATGTCAAGAATTGATAAGTCAGTCACTTGGCTGCTCTTTCACTGATGCTTTATGGGGAAGTGGTTGGGTATATGATAAAGCTAAATTTAACCCAATTGCTTACGCTAATTTCAAACCAAATTATGATGTTATTTACGAAGCACCAGTAGATGAAATGGGTACAACTAATTTTGAACTTGGCGTTAAAGTGAACTACAAAGTAAGATGGGGGACAGTCAAACCAGCAGTTTTATTTTCTCTTTTTGAAGTTTATGGTTCAGATTTTGGTAGCTCTTCTACTAAAATTAACTTTCAGGTTGATTGGAGTCATCCGTTGTTTGAAGCTGAAGCACATATATCGCTTCAATCTTTAAATCACAATAGCTTATGTCTCGAGGTATATGGTAATAAAATGAATGAAGGTGCTTTTGTTTCCGGTCATGATTGCCATGGTGGTTGGAATCAAACTTGGGGACTGGACTCTCATGGGCATTATAAAAGCCGAGTAAGTAGTGATCGTTGCCTGACGGTACAAGGTGATCTGTCTTTAACTGTGGAAAGTTGTGGTACAAACTTAAATCAACAATGGTATTGGAATGGTGAAAACTTGATGAGTCGTCATACGGACGGAACAAGTACTAAATTCCTTCTAGCACTAGATGGAGGTGATAGCATCGTTGTGAAACCAGAATCTGAGGCGACTCAAGCTCAGTGGCAACCGCGATTAATGCAAATAGAGTTATAGAATAATGCAGATCAATTAGCAAACATACTAAGGAAGTAACGTAAACCCTAGTAAGAAAGGTGTTTACGTTACAAGCTATGTTTTCAAGTATTATATTGTACTCCTCCGTAAACATAATCCATGCAACAGTTTAAACGAAATAAGCAGTTTTTTCGTTTAACTATTTTATATTTCTCAGCTTACACTAGCTTAGCTGTGTGAGCTGAGGAGTATTATGCTCTACTACTAATGTCAGTTTCATAAAGCTATTGTCCCGCGTGTGTTAGTCAAATAAAGATAGCCCTTAGTTGCTTTCAATCTCAATAACCTGCTATTGCTCAATCAAGGGCCTTATCCTGAAGTACTTTTTAGAGCTTTTGAATTAAGTGGTATTTTCTTTTAGACCGCAACTACGCCATAAGTAATACAACGCAGGCAAAACTAATAACGTTAATAACATTGCGCTTGCCATACCACCAACCATAGGGGCGGCAATACGGCTCATTACTTCAGATCCAGTACCTGTACCATAAAGAATTGGTAGTAAACCAACTATAACCGTGCCACCGGTCATCATAATTGGCCTTACTCTTAAACCCGCGCCGTGTAGTACTGCTTGTAGAAGCTCTACTTTAGTGGTGGCTTTATCTTTAGCGACATTCTCGGCCAATAAAGCGTGGTATGCTTGATTTAAATAAACCAACATAATAACGCCAATTTCTACGGCAACACCCGCCAGAGCAATAAAGCCAACACCAACGGCAACTGAGAAATTGAAACCTTGTAAGTACATCAACCAAATACTGCCCACCATTGCTAGCGGCAAGGTACCCAAGATCATCGCGACTTCAATGACGTTACGAAAGTTTAAATATAATAAAAAAACAATAATGGCCAACGTTAATGGCACAACATAGGTCAGTTTAGCTTTGGCTCTTTGCATGTATTCATATTGACCAGCCCATGCAATGGAGTATCCCGTTGGCAGCTTTAACTCGTTATCAACCACTTGTTGTGCGCTTTCTACGTAGGTGCCAACATCTACGCCTTCAATATCAATGAATGCCCATCCGTTTAAACGCGCATTTTCTGATTTGATCCCCGGTGGTCCATCTTCAATAAATACATGGGCAACGTCTCCAAGGGAAATGCGCTGACCATTAGGAGTCACAATAGGCAGTAGTGATAATTGCTCTGGTGAGTTTCGATAATCTTGTGGATAACGTAAACTGACCGGGTATCGCTCTAAACCTTCAACGGTATTGGTAACATTCATACCGCCAATTGCTGTGGCAACTACTTGCTGAATATCACTAATATTTAAGCCATACCGTGCCGCTTTACCTCGCTGAATATCAACTTTGATGTAACGGCCGCCAGCAACGCGTTCTGAATAAACAGAAGCTGTGCCGGGTACGTTAGCTAAAATACTTTCTAGTTGCAGTCCTATTTCTTGTATAACGTCAAGTTTAGGTCCGGCTATTTTTATACCCACAGGGGTTTTTATACCTGTTGCTAGCATGTCGATGCGAGTTTTTATTGGCATAACCCAAGCATTGGTGACCCCTGGCAACTTAACTAAAGCATCTAGCTCTTTTTTTAAGCTGTCGGTAGTGACACCTTCACGCCATTCACTTTTGGGTTTTAACTGAATAAAAGTTTCAATCATAGTTAACGGCGCAGGGTCGGTGGCTGTTTCCGCTCGGCCAACTTTACCAAAAACTGTTTTTACTTCAGGCACCGTTTTAATGAGCTTGTCGGTCTGCTGTAACAGCTGCCTTGCTTGACCAATAGAAATGCCCGGATAGGTGGTGGGCATATACATCATATCGCCTTCATCAAGGGGAGGGATAAATTCACTACCAATTTTATCAAGAGGGTACAAACCTATGATAAGCACAACCACAGCAGCCGTTAAGGTGACTTTAGGAAATCGTAATACGGTTTTTAGCGCAGGCATATATAAAGCAGTTAAGCATTTATTTACTGGATTTTTATGTTCAGCGAGTACTTTACCGCGAATAAAATAACCCATTAACACTGGTACTAATGTAATGGCTAAAGCTGCTGATGCCGCCATGGCATAAGTTTTTGTATAAGCAAGTGGTGAAAACATACGACCTTCTTGCGCCTCAAGGGTAAATACAGGCACAAAGCTAACAGTAATAATAAGTAAACTAAAAAATAGTGCCGGGCCCACTTCACAGGCGGCATCAATAACTATTTTCCAACGATTATCATCGGTAAGAGGTGTTTTCTCCATATGTTTGTGCATATTCTCAATCATGACAATAGCACCATCAACCATAGCGCCTATAGCAATGGCAATACCGCCAAGAGACATTATATTGGCGTTTAACCCCTGTGCATGCATCACGATGAAAGCTGTTAAAATACCCACAGGGATACTAATGATGACAACTAAAGATGAACGTAAATGAAAAAGAAAAATAATGCAAACTAACGCGACCACCCCAAACTCTTCGAGTAGCTTCATGGCGAGGTTTTCAACAGCACGTTCAATAAGGGCAGATCTATCATAAACGGGGACAATTTCTACACCCTCTGGTAGGCCTTTTTTCAACTGCTCTAGCTTAGCTTTTACGCCATTAATAACTTGCTGAGCATTTTCACCAAAGCGCATTACCACTATACCGCCAACAGTTTCGCCTTCACCGTTAAGTTCGGCAATACCACGGCGCATTTGTGGTCCTGTGCCTATTTGAGCAACGTCTTTAAGTAATAGCGGTGTACCATTTTCATTGACCCCTAAAGGAATGTTTTCAAGATCTTCTACCCCTTTTAGATATCCTGTGGCGCGTACCATGTATTCAGCTTCGGCCATTTCTACTACCGATGCGCCAATTTCTTGGTTACCTTGCTTAATGGCGGTTTGAATAAGGGATAATGGAATACCAAAAGCCCTCAACCTGTCAGGGTCAACCTGCACTTGATATTGTTTAACCATGCCACCTAGGGCCGTTACTTCAGAAACCCCTTTGACTGTTTGTAATTCATATTTTAAAAACCAGTCCTGTAAGCTACGTAATTGGCTTAAATCATGTTGTCCGGTTTTGTCGGTTAAGGCATAAAGGTATACCCAACCGACACCTGTAGCATCTGGGCCTAATTGTGGTTTGGCATCTGCAGGTAAGTTAGGGGCGACCTGACTTAAATATTCTAATACTCGAGAACGAGCCCAATAAAGGTCGGTGTCTTCGTCAAAAATGACATAAACATAAGAGTCACCAAAAAAAGAAAAACCACGTACAGTTTCGGCACCAGGGACTGATAACATTGCAGTGGTTAGCGGGTAAGTTACCTGATCTTCAACTACTTGCGGTGCTTGGCCTGGGTAACTCGTTTTAATAATAACTTGCACATCAGATAAATCGGGTAATGCATCAACAGGTGTGTTTTTAACTGAATACAAACCAACACCTACTAGGACCATAGTAGCCAGAATGACAAAAAAACGATTTCCTACTGACCAGCGAATAATGGCAGCAATCATTTTAATTCTCCCTTCGGCATTTTACTGTGCATGTTAGCGTGCATGCTGTGGTCCATTGCTTGATTCATACCTGTGTCCATCGCCTTATCCATTTCTTTATTAATCTTTTTATTCATCGCCATGGCGCTGACAATAACAAATTCACCGTCTTGAATTTCAAAAGTAAACATTAAATAAGCATTAACAGTAAATAGTGTCATATCAACAGATTCGCTAACAATAAAATCAACCGTGGCAGCGTCTCTATTCCATTTTTCAATGGCTTCTCGCTTTATGGTTACCATGCGATGATCGGTCATCGTGGAGATGACAGTACCGTGTACTGTCGCTGAAGATACCTCACTAACTCTTTCCTCTGTCATGTCCATTTCTTGGTGAAGCTCTGCATTCATACGCTTGAAATCAGAATTTTTACTGGACTCTGAATCAAGTAAAAATTGCGCGGAACTTACTACTTTTTCTCCATCACTAATACCTGAAACTATTTCGATATTGTCACGGTCAAAACGGCCTACTTGTACTGCAACCGATTTAAAATAACCATCACCCAGTGCTAATACTACGCGGTCTTGATTTCCGGTACGAATAACGGCTTCTCTTGGTACTTGTAAAGCGGGTTTGTCATCACTAATAACAATGGAAATTTGTGCAAACATATTAGGCCTTAAATCACCACTTTGGTTATCAAAATGCAGTCTAACGATACCTGTTCTAGTTTTTGGGTTTAACATAGGATGAACATGTTCTACTTTGCCTTGCCACTGTTTTGAAGGTAAATAGTCTAGGCGCATGGTGGCACTATCCCCCATGACAACGTTGAATATATCGCGTTCAAAGACTTCTGCTTTTACCCATACTTGGTTTAAGTCAACGATGGATAACATCATGGTTTCAGGTTTTACATAAAACCCTGCTCTAATCGCTAAACTTTCAACTACACCATTTTGAGGCGCATAAAAGGTGACATTTTGTTGTACTTTTTTATCTTTTTTGAGTGATTTTATAGCATATAGTGGTATTTGTAGTGCGATAAGTCGATTTTCAGCGGCAGTAATTAAGCGCTTATTTTTTCTTTCTAATGCCAGTAATAACTCTTCTTGAGCATTTACTAATTCGGGAGAATAAATATCATAGAGCGGCTGACCTTTTGTAACAGGATCTCCAATGGCATTGATATGTAATTTCTCAACCCAACCAGCAATGCGAGGGTGAATATGGACTAAATTATCTTCGTCATAGGTTACATAACCAACAGTATTTATGGTGGTATTTAAGGGCTTGTATGACGCAATTGAAGTACGAACCCCTAAATTGTTAACCACACTAGGTGATATTTTAATTGTGCCAACACCCTCATCAATGGTGTTATTTTGACTGCCGTAATAAGGGATTAAATCCATGCCCATTGGTGATTGTCCCGGTTTATCGCGACGGAAATTTGCATCCATAGGTGCAACCCAATACAAAGGTTTAGCTTCTTCATTTGCTGTAGCATTGTTAGCCGTGCCTAACATGTGTTGTGAGCTTTTTTTCCAAAATTGAGTGATGGCGAGTGTGATAATTACGCCAATGACAAGACCAGTAAACCATGATGGAATCTTTTTAGTCTTGTTTACTGATGTTGGCGCATTATTTTTACTGTGATTAGTCGTATTCATTATCTTTCCTCACGCTTAACAAAGGTTTGTTGCTCATTGGTAAACCTTGTGTCTGTTGCCAGATTACCGACAAAAAGGTAATTCAGTTCTAGGATTATTTTCTGTTCTTCAACAGATATTTTTAATTGTTCGATTTCAGCATTTAATACAGCTATACGTGATCTCACTACTTCTGAAAAATCCCCGTCGTCATTGGTATAGGCGGTTAATGAGGCTTCTGCTTGGTCGTGTATTTGTGGCAATAATTTGTTTTGATATAACTCTTTGCGGTCAGTTAAGCGTAATAAACGCCCTTGAGCACTCGAAAAAGCCCCAAGTAATTGCCTAAGTAAGAGAATTTTATCTGTCTTAACGGCTTCAGTTTTTGATATAGCAGACTTTACTGACATATCTTGACGATTTTCAGTGAACAGCGGTAAATCAAAAGTGACACCAACAGAGAATAAATCTGAGCGACTATTACCCATAGGATCATCATCGCGATAGCCGTAACTTGCATTAACTCCCCATTCTGGCTTGTACTCTTGCTCAGCCAAATTGATGCCGGTTTTTGTCGACAATACTTTTTTATCAAGGGCCAGTACGGCAGGGTGTTTGGCAAAATGTTTAGCGAGTTCTGCGGTGGATAACCATTGTTGGTTATTAGCTAAACTACTGGCGATTAATCCTTGGTGAATTAAGTCGAGCTGGGGTAGTTGCTTAGTTAACTTCATCATATGTAGCTGACTTATTGTTGTAATTTGCTGTTGCTGATTATTGGACAGAAAAGCGCTTGAGAGCCACTGTGCTAACATGCCTAGATAAGCATTTTCCTGCTGGGCTAAGATATCTAATCTGTCGTCAAGTTGTGTTAACTCTAATTGGGCACGAACTATATCTTGCTGACGTGTCTTTCCTAATGTTGAAGAATAACTCGCTTGGGCAACATCAGCTAACTGTTCAAACAAAGAACGGTTTTGCTCAATTAAGGCGATACTTTGTTGCACTCTAAAAGCATCTAACCACAAACTACCAACAGTAACGGCGACTTTAGCTTTTCTGTCTGCACGTTGAAACGGATAAGCTTCACTTTCAATACGCAGTTGTTGATATTTTATCGCTAAGGTATCACCACGAGGAAACATTTGTGTGATACCCACCTTGAATTGACTCATACCTTCTTGAGAAAAATCAAAACCATCTGTTGGTAGGTTTGCTAGCCCAATAGACATTTTAGGATCAGGCATACTCGAGGCGGCTTTACTCATTGATTCAATCGCTTGTTGTTGATGTTTGTTTCCTGTCAACCAAGGATCATTCTTTTGTGCAGTTATTATTGAGTGGTTAAATGACCAATATTTTCCGTTGTTAAAAGCATGTGATATCGGACTAAAAGTAAATATACCAGCTAATGAAATCACGCTGGCTATTGTCACTAGGTTTACTTGAGATATTTTAGAAATGAACATTAGAACTGCTCCTGATAATTACTTAATTTGGCATAAACTTCATAGCTGCCGTCATCTTTAAGTAGAAGCACGTTATAAGGCATAAATTTGTCAGCAACTTCCATACCGGGTGTGCCAATAGGCATAGCCGGAACCGCTAGACCAATAGCATTTTTAGGTGGCTTAGCTAAAAATTGATGAATAAACTTTGCTGGTACATGACCTTCAAATACGTAGCTGTCTTTTGAAATGGCGGTATGACATGAGCGATATTGTGGTTTTATACCTTTATCCGTTTTAAAGACAGATAAGTCAGTGATGTTGTGTGTTTTTGATTGAAAACCGAACTGGTCAATATGTGTTAACCACTTTTCACAACAGCTACAGGTTGGGCTCTTGAATACATCAAGAATCGCTTGTTGAGCTGACTCTTTTTTCGTTACTTGTGGCTTTGTCGCCACTGTTGTTTTTGGCACTATTTCTGAGCATGCACTCAGTAAAGATACATTCATTAAGGTAATGAATGTAATAGTTAATTTGATTGGAAATGAAAACATAACTCCCTCCAAGGGATATGTTTTACTGCATTTCATACTTCAAAGGAAAGGCAGCAAAAAATAATAATATTTTGTTATTTATGGTGAATAAATTTGTACTTGATAGTTGAACAAGGTTTTAAGATAAACTTATACAACAAATTTTAGATACAATAAGGCTGTAACTAACTTAGTATTGGAGGTCGATAAAGAGAGGTTAGTGCTTGGCTAATAAGTAAGGGGCTAAGTGAGGAGATCTTACTTGCAATAGCAATTTCTGGGGTGTAATTCAGTATTGTTGAAAATGCTGATATGGTTGAGCAACCACTGGTTAAGCAGTCACACTCTTGAGCACAGCATTCATCATTAGTTGTGCTACGGCAGTCAGTGTTAGCTTTTTCTTCTTCATTGCAATCATCTGAATTAGCCATAACATTCATGTGTTCAGAAGCCGCATTCACCTTTATCATACCATGATGCGAGTTTGTCATTGATGACATCTCACTCATGTTTGACATGGATTGCATACTTGTCATTTTATAAAACATAGTCATAGATGCCATTGATTGACCAATAAAGATCAGACAAAGCAATAATACCATTACTGTTTTATTTATAAATGTAGGCACAAGTGATACTGAACTATGCAAAGAATAGCTTAATTCTAGCACCTTTGAATTGAAGATATCAAGAATAGGCTTGTTCCACCCTTGCCATTTTCACCTTTGCTCAGGTAATATCAATGCCCTTGAGATATACAATAATATTATAAATAAGGATTTTTATGCGTGGAGCAGGTGGTACATCAGGTGGTTTAGGCCAGTTTTTTATTGGCTTAGTAATGATGTGTGGTGGATTCTATTTACTACTAAATGCTATTACTGTTAGTTCAAGTTTTGGTATGGGCATGCGCCTTTATGGTTTTTCTGCTATGGGTGGTAGTTACGGGATTACCAGTGGTATGGTCATGATTCCGTTTATGTTTGGTGTTGGTATTATTTTTTATAATAGTAAAAATCCGCTTGGCTGGATATTAGCGCTAGGATCTCTAACTGCTTTAATTTTTGGTGTGATTTCTTCGATTCGTTTTAGCATGAGAACAATGACATCTTTTGATTTAATTGTCATTTTGGTGCTCTCAATGGGCGGGATTGGCTTGTTTTTACGTTCATTGAAGAAAATTGATGCGGCAATGCCTGGAGAGCAATAAATAGTAGCAAATATATTAAACTATTGCCCACTTTGTTTTACAAAATGCGTCAAAGTGGCTTGTCGGCAACCTAGTCTTGGATCCCTTGCTTTACTCTTAGTTTACCCTAAGTTATCAATATTATTACTTTAGCAAGATTATCACTCTTACGGTTAGTGCGAATAAAGTACGGAAATTACTTGTGAGGTCCAATTTGCATCTGGGTTAAAAATAAGGCAATCTTAATGAATAACAAGTCACGTTATTAATGGAAAATTGGATCAATGGACGATCAAATTAGCCAGCAAACAATCACTTGCTGGCAAAAACACAACCATCTCCCGATTACATCTAAAATAAAAACCATTAAAATCAGTGCCTTTTGCGCCACAGAGATTTATATTGATTACAAGTCAACATAAATACTTAATATCTATATCTTAAATAATATTGAAATTTGATTTTATGTTAAAAATTAATAATAGAACACCTTTAGATGTCAAGCTGGTACCTTATACAGATCATAATAGTGATAATTTTGCCACAATTATAGCGAAAGGAACGTTCAGCTTAAAAGATGGTAGCAAGGAGATTATCTTTGCTGAAAAACAAAGATCCTTAGTTAACAGTGACCAATATTTTGGGGAAATTGAAGACTCTAGTATAAAATATGAATCAGATCTGGCTGCCAAGAAGATAGCGACCGATATTGTACTTATTGGACATGCTATTTCTAAAGGGCGGGAGCCATGCGAGTTTTTAGATGTCACTCTTGCTGTAAATCGAGCCCAGAAGTCTGTTCGTGTATTTGGCAATCGATATTGGGAAAAACCTTGGGGAGCATGGAAAATTTCGACCCCTGAAAAATTTATTCAAATGCCTCTCCGTTATGAAAATGCGTTTGGGGGCGGTCTTATACAAAAAGACGCTGATGAACCATTGAAAATCTATGGTGCGAATCCAGTTGGTAAAGGTTTTTGGTTAACTGATAGCGTACAAAACGTGCAACTGCCAAATTTAGAAAACCCAAGATGCTTAATAGAAAAGCCTTGTGATCAACCGACACCTGTCGGCTTTGGTTTTATTAGCAAAAGTTGGCACCCACGATTAAATTATGCAGGCACTTACGACAATGCATGGGAAGAGCTACAGATGCCTTTGTTGCCGTTAGATTTTGATGAACGTTATTTTAATGGAGCTCATCCAGATTTTATTGTTCCCTTATTATCAGGCGGAGAAACTATTTCAATTAGTAACGTCAGTGAACAAGGGCTTATTTCTTTTAACCTGCCAACAGCTTCTGTGCAAATAAACCTATCAATTAAAGGCAAAGCCGCCTCTTATAGAGCGCTGCTCGATACTGTTGTTATAGAACCTGATGAACAACTTGTGTCTCTAACTTGGCGTGTAACAGCTCCTTGTTATCGAGATTTTTTATATATTAAAGAAGTCGATATAATTTGGATAAATAAATAATGACAGGGAAAATCTTTAGAAATATAGCAATTACAGGCTTAGGAATCACGTCGTCCTTGGGCATGAATGCTATGCAGGCTAACGCAGCAATAAGAGCAGGTATTAAAAGCATGACCGCTCTTGAATATTATCAATGGTTGGGCTGTCCACCAGGCGAAGAAAATAGTGTAGGTATCAATATATCTCCTGTACCGACCTTGGATCCTTTCTTAGATGGGCAAGAGCGTATTTGCCAATTAGGCGTTTCTGCTCTATCCCAATTAGTTCATAGTGGTCAGTTTGAACCTGAATGGTGCTTAAATAGCGGGCTGTTTTTAGCACTCCCTGAGGTAGATAAAGTGATCAATAGTTGGTCGTTTAATCAAAGTTTTATTGAAGAACTTGTTGAACGAACACAACTAAATAACTTCAAATTGAGCAAATATAATCAATTTGGTTCAACGGGTGTTTTTTACGCGTTGAGTGAAGCGGCAGACATACTAAATCAAGGTGTCTTGGATTTTTGTATTGTTGGTGGCGTCGATTCTTTTTTGCTTAAAGAACGGCTAGAGTTAATCGATAAACAATGGCGACTTAAAACACCAAGGAATATCGATGGCTTTATCCCAGGTGAGGGGGCTACCACTATCTTACTTGAAACGGTCGAGCATGCTAAACAAAGAGGCGCTAAAATTTTAGCATTGCTGGATGCTACAGGGTTTGCGGTTGAAGAAAATACCTTTGCTTCTAATAAAAACAGTACAGCCAAAGGGCTAACATCTGCTATTAGGGATGTCTTAGCAATAAAAGAACTACCTCTTGAGCATATTTTTGAGCATGTGCATTGTAGTCTTAATGGCGAAAGCTATTATGCATCTGAGTGGGCTCTTGTGAAATCACGACTTGGCAAACAATTTGATGACATGAAAGATTTTACTCACCATGCTAGCAGTTGTGGTGAACTAGGAGCTGCAACAGGTGGAATGTTAATCGCGAATGCAACCTCCGCATTGCTGAGCGATTCTCAAGCTTGTGATGAAGCACTACTGTGGACCTCCGCTGATAATGGCCAAAGAATGGCGCTCAATTTACGTAAATATTCAGCATAAAAAAGGAACTTTGAAATATGGCTGCCACAATCAATGTTAATGACCGTACAGTTGTGCACAAATCCAGTGATGGTGTATCCATTGCATTTCCAGATGTATGCAAAACACCATCACCCGCTGGTCCCATTCCTATTCCGTACCCTAACATTGCTATGTCAGCGGATACTGCCGATGGAAGTAAGTCAGTGAAAATGGACAAAAACCCTATTATGCTGCAAGGCTCGGTGTTTTCAAAAAGCACGGGTGATGAAGCAGGAACTGCTGGAGGTGGTATTATATCGGCAAAAACAAAAGGGAAAGCCGAATTCATGAACTATTCTTTCGATGTAACCGTTGAAGGAAAGGGTGTCCCTCGTTTGGCTGACTTAATGGTACAAAATAAAGGGTCACCAGCGAATACACCGCCAATCCAAGAAGTTCAACCACCATTACCTCCTGCTGTTGAAGCCAACTGCGAAGCAGATGAAGTAGAGCCAACAGAGCCATGTGATTATAAGTCGATAACTATTTCTAATAATATAGATAAAGATACAGATACTCAAAAAGTATTTTGTACTACAAGAGCACGAAATGACTGCAATGTGTCGAAGGAAGATATGGCACTATTAGGCGGGTTCGATTTATTGCTGGAATGCATGGCCGACTATGAAAATAACTATGGGGTTGAACCGAGCAAAAAAGCCAATATAAAAATTGAAGTGGAAAAAAAGACCAATGCTGATTGTTGTGTCACAAAATTTCATGATTCTATTATGATAACTCCCTTAAAAAACCTAGATGCAAGCGATTTCATACCTAGATACTTTCCGACAATTGTGAGCGGCAAAAGTGTAGAATATAAGGATCTGACAGCACCTTCCATACGCCGCGATTCAGGCAGAGAACAGGGCTGGCTGGCACGCTTTTGGAGTTTTAATAATAGCGAAAAAATGTTTGATGTTAGTGTCGGCAGTTGCGGTATTGTCGAAGAAGGATCTGCTAATATAGGTTTTAGGGCTTTAGTAAAAATATACCCTCAACAGACTTGGAAACTATCCCTTAAAATACCTCCATTTAAAAAAATATCTAAAAGCCGTTCTGGTTCGCTTAATACAAAAGGTGATCTTGAAAGTCAAACCTCAAAAAAATTTAGTAGATTGAGCAAAGGGCACTCTGATATTGAGAAAACATCGAGAAATCTGCGTACAGGAGATAATATCCATACACTGGAGGAAACCACAACAAGTGGTAAAGCGACTGACTCGTTCAGCTACTCCGCCATTAACAAGGGTGGCGTTGCAACCGAGAAGACAGTAGAAACAGAGAGTAGGCAATCTAATAGCTTTTTTCCTATGGGCTCGATAGGAACTATGGATTACACAACTGAAACTGGCAAAGAAGATACGCTGAGCAGCGCAAGTGCGCTAAAAGTAAAACCGAATGTTACCTTGACCATTAACGGCCATTCACTTGCGATTACTGATCGCATTAACAATATAATTAACATCGCACAATTAATTCGGGATACTTGGAATGAGCTTCAAAACTGGGCGCCAAAGGTAGGGTGGAGTGCCTCTTTAGATATTGCCTTTTTGGAAGGAACAATCTCTGGAGAATGGGGATACAGAGCATCAGAAGTGGTTACTTCACGTATAGCCAGAGTTGAACCCTACTATACATTATCAGTCGATGTTAAGTTATTTGAATGTAAAATGGCTGTCAGTTTTGGCGTGGATGTCAAAGTAGAAAACTGGTTCACAGGAAAACCCCTTGTTGAGCTCGTTGTTGCACTGCAAGGTTCCATCATATGTTCACTTTCCCTGGAAGCGGAGTATACCTCTGGCACTCACAGTCAAAAACCAGGCTCTATGCCTGGAAGAAGTAAAGCGGAAATTAAAGCGGTGGCACGAGCGTCAGTACTTGATGTTGTCTATGAAGCTACTATTTCTATGGACGGTGGTATCGCCATTGATGCTGAATTTAAATGTGGCTTTAAACAAGATCCAGTAGTCGATGCAAAAATCTATTCGCTACCTATTGAGGTGAAAATGCTATTGAGACGAGATAACCAAGATGACTATGTTAAAAAGATCCCAATCCTACCCAAAAAAGACATATGGAGTGGGCAGTATCCATCACCTAACTAACTCAATAGAAAGTTAAATAAATTAGAGACTAATATGGAAAAAATCACCTACCTACAATTGTATATTCAACACTGTCGTGTTGAAGCATTGGTTAATGATATTGTTATTCAACGTAAATATGAAAAAAATATTACAACGATCACTCAGCCCATCCATGAGTTTTTGGTGGCGGGCGAAAATATATTGAGTTTGAATGTTCTACCCTACGTTGGCCCAGAGTTCGAACCCACAGCACAAGTCCATTTACGTATCGCACGTTTTAACGAGGGGGACTTTTTAGAGTTTACCGGTGGTGAGTTGTTAGCTGAAATAATTTTTAGTGAACAACATCTTATTGAAGGTGCGTCGAGAAGAACCTTTAGACAAACTGAACCATTTCACGCCAATTCAAGTAAAACATGGGTATGGCAACAAGCCAAGCCGTTGGTATTGAACGATGAAACTATAAAGGCACTGAATAAATTTATAGGGGCCATTCATAGGGATATTAAGGCTAAAGTGGCTGATAACATCTTACCTTTAGCTCAGATCAAAATTGAAGAAGTGGCCCATTGTTATCCCAGTGTTAGCATCGATGAACGTTTGCAAGAAATGCAAAAGTATATATTGGTCCCGAGAGATCATAATGAACCTTTAGACTTTGTGCCTTTGAATGTTCACAACTTGGATTACCGTTTGGCTGCCGGAGGAAGGTTGGTCGAATGCAAGGGGAGAGATGGGCTGCCTCTTATACGAACACATACTCAACTTATGGACACTCCTCACGAAGATAATAATTATAGGTCGTTGTCTATGCATGTCGGTTATATTCACAACGATTTCGCAATATTGCGGTAGACTATTCAGAGAATTTTTAATGAAACAAAACAATATATTAAATCTGCTATTTTATATCATATTATTTAGCATAAACATTATGTGTATAAACATTTCAATTGCAGAGGAAAACCCTATGTCAGTAATTAAGAAAATTTATGTTGAAGGAGAGGCGGAAGGAACTGATGCGGAAATACGAGTTAATGATATTCCAATCATTTACTTAAAAGCGGATTCTGACGTAAAAAGTGTTCTTATTGAAATAAATTTATTATCTGGAACCAATACACTTTCTATCATTCCAACTGGGAAAGAGGGCTCTGTTATAACACGCATAGTCGCTTATAAAGTTGGTGAATGGGTGGATGGCAGGGGCGGTGAAACACTTTTGCTGTTGAAAACTGAAAAAGGAAAAACAATAACAGGAACAGTCGAACTATCAACTAATCGGCCTGAATGGGAGTGGTTGACCGCAGATATAGTAACTGATGATACCAGCCATAAAGAAGCTCTTGAATTTGCTAAATCCTATTATAACTCCTTAAAGGTAGGAGATAGCAAAGTAATGGCCGAAGCACTGTTACCACTGCATATTGATCAGTCTAAATTAGATCCTGAGGTTACCTTGGAGATAAGAAGTAAGGAAATTATCGATGTCTTCACCGGCGTTGCAACGGATGAAAAATGGAAATGGGACGATATTAACGACATTGTTTTTCACGCTAAACCTGTCGCTAATGGTAGGCTTTACGAGCTATTACGTGAAGACGGCTCTAATCTGTTTCGCACCAATCTAAAAGATAAACAGGGTCGTAAAAACTTTAGCAGAATGATCGGGCGCAAAGATGGAAAATGGCAATTTTATCGTTAATACTTGAGTACGATAAAATGCATGGAATCGTCTTTCTTTGCCACATTTTTATGTGACCAAGGCTGTTGTTTAAGATGTATAAGTAGTGAATGGGGGCAGTGTTGCTGACTTTTAATATGTAACCTGAACTCTGGATAAGCAGCACGTACTCAATATTTCTTTTTCTTCGGTTCTCAGCGTTAAAATGTCGATAAATAACTAGTTATTCATAAACGTTTTCACGCTAAAAATCGAATAAATTTAAACATTAATTATCCAGAGTTCAGGTTGTTTAACTAAAACTATGCAAATAGTGTTAGTTCAAAAAGGTTTGATAAGCGAGGTTATCGGTCTCTTCTTGCCACTGATAACCAAGAGCATCAAGATGCTGGAAAAATTCAGCTTGCTGGCTCTTATCTAGATCAAACCCAGCCAGTACTTGACCAAAAGCCGCACCATGATTGCGGTAATGAAATAAAGTAATATTCCAATGTTCGCCCATAGCTCCTAAGAATTTTTCTAATGCACCAGGATGCTCAGGAAATTCAAAACTAAACAAACGTTCGGCATTCTTTTCATTGTTGTTTATAGCCGTTGAATTAGCACTTTTTCCGCCAATCATGTAGCGAACATGTAGCTTAGCGAGTTCATTGTCGGTGAAATCTCTTACTTGATAGTTTTCACTTACTAGGCCTTGTAAAAGTTGCTGACGTTCTTGCACACTGCCACCTAAACGCACACCAACAAAAATTTCAGCGCTAGGTTTACCCGAATAACGGTAATTAAATTCGGTAATGGCGCGATTACCTATCGCTTGGCAAAAACGTTTGAAACTGCCTTTCTCTTCAGGAATAGTAACCGCTAATATCGCTTCTTTCTTTTCACCTAACTCACAGCGCTCTGATACGTAACGTAAGGTATGAAAGTTCATATTGGCGCCTGAAAGTATTGCGGCTAATGACTCTTCTCCCTTACTTGTTTGGCAATACTTTTGTAGGCCAGCGAGGGATAATGCACCAGCGGGTTCAGCAATAACACGGGTTTGTTCAAAGATATCTTTAATTGACGCACATATTTCATCAGTTGATACTGTAATAACTTCATCACAATATTGCTGGATTAGGTCGAAGGTGTGTTCACCAATGCGTTTAACTGCAACGCCATCAGCAAATAGACCTACTTGTGTTAGATCGACTGGTTTACCTGCAGCAAGTGCAGCTTTTAAACAAGCTGAATCTTCGGCTTCGACACCTATTATTTTAGTCTTTGGGCTAAGCTGTTTTAAATATACAGCCATACCTGCAAGTAAACCACCGCCGCCAACAGGTATAAATACTACATCGGCATTAGGTAGTTGCTGCAGTAGTTCTTTGGCAACAGTGCCTTGACCAGCAATGACTTCAACATCATCAAAAGGGTGAATAATGGTTTTATTTTCGGCCTGAGCGTACTCCACTGAAGCGGCTTGTGCTTCGTTAAAACTATTACCGACTAAACGTACTTCGCCGCCAAAACGCCTGACATTATCGACTTTAATATCAGGGGTGGTTTTAGGCATAACAATCGTTGCTTTTATACCTAACTTATTGGCTGCTAATGCTAACCCTTGTGCGTGGTTACCGGCCGAAGCTGCAATAACACCGTGAATACATTGCTCTTCAGTCAAACTATTGAGCTTGTTATAAGCACCACGTAATTTGAAGGAATGCACAGGTTGCTGATCTTCACGTTTAAGAAAAATCTGGTTATTTAAACGTGACGATAACTTAGTCAGGTGCGTTAACTCGGTTTCTACCGCAACATCATAAACTGGTGCTAATAAAATGCGGCGGAGGTAGTCAAGCTGCTCGGCCTGCTGAGTTAACAATGTTTGGCTTTGTGTTTCCATTATGTTTCAACTCTAAAATTTATTGGGAAAATAAGCAAACGAATGTCTATGTCTGCTTATTTTTAAGCCTTGTTATTAATCGACTAAACCATCAAGTAATGCTCTGTTTCGAACAGCACCTTTATCAGCACTTGTCGCCAACATTGCATAATTTTTTAATGCGTAGCTAATAGGGCGAATACGATCAGCGGGTTTCCAAGCATCTTTACCTTTGGCGATCATCGCTGCACGACGTTCCGCTAATACTTCATCACTTACGTTTAATGTAATCGCACGTGTTGGAATATCGATATGAATGATATCGCCTTGCTCAACTAGGGCGATAGTACCGCCACTACCTGCTTCAGGAGATACATGACCAATGGATAATCCTGAAGTACCACCAGAGAAACGGCCATCAGTTAATAAAGCACAGGCTTTGCCTAAGCCCATCGATTTTAAATAAGTGGTTGGATAAAGCATTTCTTGCATGCCAGGGCCGCCCTTAGGGCCTTCGTAACGAATAACAACGACTTCACCCGCAACAACTTTTTTGTCAAGGATGGCGGCAACTGCATCATCTTGGCTTTCAAAAATATGTGCTGGGCCAGTGAAGACTAAATTATCGTCACTAACACCCGCTGTTTTAACAACACAGCCATCAGGAGCAATGTTACCTGAAAGTACCGCTAAACCACCTTCCAATGAGAAAGCATTTTCAATACTACGAATACAACCATTTACGCGATCATCATCTAAGGTATCCCAACGACAATCTTGGCTAAATGCGTGTGTCGTTCTTATGCCTGCAGGACCTGCACGGTAGAACTTTTTAATGTCTTCATCGTCAGTCAAGGTAATGTCATATTTAGCAATAACATCAGCCAACGTGGTGCCGAGTACATTAGGCACATCTGTTTTTAATAAACCAGCACGTGATAGTTCGCCTAATATTGAAATAACACCACCAGCGCGATGCACATCTTCCATGTGATAATCAGGCGTAGACGGAGCAACTTTACATAATTGCGGCACAATGCGTGATAATTTATCCATGTCTTCCATGGTATAATCTATCTCAGCTTCTTGTGCTGTTGCCAATAAATGCAAGATGGTATTGGTTGAACCACCCATTGCGATATCTAAACACATAGCATTGTGTAAAGCCTCTTTACAGGCAATATTACGAGGTAATGCAGACTCGTCGTTATCTTGGTAGTAACGCTTAGTTAAATTAACAATTTCTTTACCAGCATCTAAAAATAATTTCTCTCTATCTGCATGTGTTGCCAACATTGAACCGTTACCCGGTAAGGCAAGACCTAACGCTTCAGCCAAACAGTTCATTGAGTTTGCTGTGAACATACCAGAACATGAACCACACGTAGGACAGGCAGAACGTTCAATTTTATCACTGTCTTCATCAGTTACTGTTGGATCCGCGCCTTTAATCATGGCATCAACTAAATCAAGCTTAATAATTTGATCGCTCAACTTAGTTTTACCGGCTTCCATTGGACCCCCAGAAACAAAAATTACTGGGATGTTTAAGCGCATAGCAGCCATCATCATGCCTGGAGTGATTTTGTCACAGTTTGATATACAAACCATGGCATCAGCACAATGAGCATTAACCATGTATTCAACCGAGTCAGCAATTAAATCGCGAGAAGGCAGGCTATAAAGCATACCTGAGTGACCCATTGCGATACCGTCATCAACAGCAATAGTGTTGAATTCTTTAGCAACACCGCCAGCTTCTTCAATTGCACCAGCAACTAATTGCCCCATGTCTTTTAAATGTACATGACCAGGTACAAATTGCGTGAAAGAGTTCACAACAGCAATAATTGGTTTGCCAAAGTCACCATCTGTCATGCCTGTTGCGCGCCATAGAGCGCGAGCACCGGCCATATTACGGCCTTGAGTAGAAGTTGCAGATCTTAATTTAGGCATGAGTTGGGTATCCAAGTTGATGGTAGTTAGAGCTAATTAAAGTTTAGTAAATTTTATTTTGAAAAATATCTTTATCGAAGTTCACAGAGCGACATCAGGAAACATATTTTTAAAAATGAAATTATATTTCATTTAAAGGTCGAGAGTTAATTTTGATAAATTAACCACTAGTTAATTAGTAATCGATTTATCGTTAAATGGCTTAGGCAAATAGCCAACACTCTTTAGCAAGGTTGGCTATTTATAATACTGTTTTTTTAAGCGCTATGTTGACGTGTTTTTGCATCACTATGGTCGACTTCGACCCCTTTGATGTCGATCAATTTATTAATTTGATCAACAAGCAGGGATATCGGTCGTTCACTGCTTACCGACATTGTAATTGTTGCAATATTATTGCCAGTATTTACTTCAGCATTCATTCCATTGATTAGAAAACCGCGGTAACGAGTCACCTGTAAAATGCGTTCTAATACTACTTGTTTATCATCAGCCATAATGATTAATTGATATTTATTTAGTGTTGAAGCATTCATCTTAAACACCCTCCATCATTTGGTCATTTGCGGTATTTGGTGGTACTAACGGCCAAACATTTTCAGCGGCGTCAATTTTCACTTGTAATAAGTAAGGACCATCGTGATCTAACATTTCTTCAACGGCAGCGTTAATTTCACTTTTCTTCGTTATTTGCTGCGATTTTATATCGAACGCCTGCGATAACATAACAAAATCAGGGTTATCTGATAAATCGGTTTCACTTAAGCGGCCTTCGAAAAATAGGTCTTGCCATTGGCGAACCATGCCTAATTTGGCGTTATCAATTAGCACAATTTTGACTGGAATTTGATAACGTTTAATGGTTGCCAATTCTTGTACATTCATCATAATTGAGCCGTCACCCGATACCGCAATAACCGTATCGTGTGGACGTGAAATTTGTGCACCAATAGCGGCTGGCAAGCCAAAACCCATAGTGCCCATGCCACCACTCGTTAAAAAGTTACTTGGATCATCAAAGCTCATATGTTGCGCGGCCCACATCTGATGTTGACCAACATCGGTAGTTACACAAGTGTTGCTTGGCATCAAGTCACTAACTGTTTTTAATACTGCCGGAGCAAAAATATTATCGCCAGGATGATCATATCGCCAGGCAAAATCAGTACTCATTTTTTGCAGCTTTCTCTGCCAATTTGATATATCTAAACTGGTCGTTAGTAAGGGTAAATTACCCTTTAAATCGCCTAAAATAGCGGCGTCAGCTTCGCGGCGTTTGTTAATTTCGGCGGTATCAATATCAAAATGAATAACTTTAGCATTTGGTGCAAATTCATCTAGTTTGCCTGTTACTCGATCATCAAAACGAGCACCAACAACGACTAATAAATCACTTTCTTGAACGGCAATATTAGCCGTTTTAGTTCCATGCATTCCTAACATGCCAAGGTAATTTTCATCCTCAGGATTAATTGCACCTAATCCCTTCAGAGTTGAAACGCTAGGCATACCGGTTTTTTTAGCAAAATCTCGTACTTCTTCTACTGCATTTGCCATCCCTACACCACCACCAACATATAAAATTGGCTGTTTAGCATGCGTCAATAATTCAAGGGCTTTACTGATATCGGCTAGTGGTAATTGCACCTTGTTTTTCAAATGAGATAACTTATCTAAACGTTGAGTTACTTCAGCTAACTGTACGTCTTTAGGAATATCAACAAGCACGGGTCCATGACGACCTTCTAAAGCAATTTCAAAAGCTTGGTGTAAAACTTTTTCAAGCTCATTAATATCAGTTACTTGGAAAGAGTGTTTTGTACAAGCAAGTGATAAACCAAAAATATCAATCTCTTGGAAAGCATCACTACCCATAGCTGCAGTAGGAACTTGTCCTGTGATGGCAACAACAGGAATTGAATCCGCTAAGGCATCGGCAAGGCCAGTGATCAGGTTTGTCGCTCCCGGACCTGAAGTCGCTAAACAGACACCAACCGTACCTGCAGCACGCGCATAACCAACAGCAGAAAATGCTGCTCCTTGCTCATGACGGCATAGAAAATGTTTTACGTCACTATGATATAAAGCGTCGTAAATGGGCATGATGGCGCCGCCCGGATAGCCAAAAACGTGGTGAACACCGTGTTCTTGCAGTACTTCAAACAATAATGCGCCGCCTGTTAGCGTTTTACTCTCGGTCATGATGATTCCAATTGTTATCTTGTTAATATCTATATTTCTAGTATTTTATATTTCATTTTAAGTAAATAAAAAATACTCAAAAGAAAACCCTCGGTTCTTGCGAAGCGAGGGTTTGTTATTTGCTTGAATGCTTTTCTTTAGCTCAACAAAACCCTCGAGATGATCGAATAATCACCACGACGAGAATGTTAATAATAATTGAGCTAAATTTAGGCATTTTATCTCTTACTTGTTTTATTTTGCGCAGGCTGATTATTTGTTTTTTTTATGTTCAGGCTCGCTTGCTTATTAAATTAGTACCATAGCTCTAATCCCATGTGCAAGTCTTTTTGTTATAGTATTTTTGCGCTTTAATCGATAATCAGTAATAAACGTATTTAAGTTCAGAGTCTGTTGATTGAGTTATTTCATACTTAGTGAGTTAATTTAATTAAATTAGAATTATTGAACTACACTGGAAAAATGGAATAAATAAAATGGAATTTTTATGTCACTTTCTTGTGTCTTTAGTCGAGCCAGAGTCGGTCTTGATTCTCCGTTAGTTTCAGTTGAAGTTCATCTTGCCAATGGCCTACCGGCATTCAATATTGTTGGTTTACCCGAAGCCTCGGTAAAAGAATCAAAAGACCGTGTGCGTAGCGCAATTATTAATTGCGGTTATGAATTTCCTGCTAAGCGAATAACCATTAATTTAGCTCCTGCCGACTTACCCAAAGAGGGTGGACGATTTGATTTACCCATTGCGGTGGGCATTCTGGCGGCATCTGAACAACTACCGCCAGTAGACTTATCTCAATATGAATTTGCAGGCGAACTGGCGTTATCGGGTGGATTACGTGCCATAGTTGGTGAAATTCCGGTTGCGGTTGCCAGTAGTCAAAGTCAACGAACCTTGATAATTCCTAGTCACAACATTGAACAAGCTAGCTGGGTTAAGCGGGCAAAAATTCTTGGTATTAGCCACTTAACACAATTATTTCCTCATTTTTCCGGCCAACAAACTTTACCGTTTGCGGCTGAGCAGGAAGCTGTTGATGAGTTGATTGAAGCACAGCTCGATATGAGTGATGTTATGGGACAACCCTTAGCAAAACGTGCCCTAGAAATATCTGCTAGTGGTAGCCATAATTTATTATTTATTGGCCCTCCTGGTACGGGGAAGACCATGTTAGCCAGTCGATTAGCCGGGATTTTGCCGCCTATGACCGAGGAAGAGGCACTTGAAGTCGCTGCTATTCAATCAATAAGTCACCAAGATATAACTCGTAAATCTTGGTTTACCCGGCCATTTCGCGCACCGCATCATACTGCTTCATCGGCAGCTTTAGTTGGTGGTGGCAGCCAACCAAAGCCCGGCGAGATTTCTTTAGCTCACAACGGCGTACTCTTTTTGGATGAGTTACCTGAGTTTGAACGCAAAGTACTGGATGTGTTGCGTGAGCCAATGGAGTCAGGCGAGGTGACAATATCGCGCGCCTTACACAAGCAATGTTTTCCTGCTCGTTTTCAATTAATTGCTGCAATGAACCCAAGTCCTACGGGTTTTTATAACGATAAACGCAGTACACCAGAACAAGTACTGCGTTATTTAAATCGTTTATCTGGGCCATTTCTCGATAGGATTGATATTCAAATTGAAGTCGCTAGGTTACCTCGAGGTACCTGGGCACAGAGTAATCAAAAAAATGAGTGTAGCGCTCAAATACAGCAACGAGTTCAAGCGTGCAGGGCTATTCAGCTAAAAAGACAAGGCAAAGCTAATGCTCATCTCAGCAGTAGTGAGTTGAAAAAATATTGTGTGCTTAGTGCAGATGACAATGAGTTTTTAGAGCTAGCGATAGAAAAACTGGGTCTATCAACCCGTGCACACCATAAAATATTAAAAATATCCCGTACCTTGGCTGATATGGGTGAAACAGCAAATATAAATCATAAACATTTAGTGGAGGCCTTGTCTTATCGAGCAATGGACAGGTTGCTTCGTCATTTGACTAGTGCGATTGCTGTTTGATTAAAAGCCAGAAATATCAAGCGATAGCATTAAAAAATGCTTTGATTAGCGGCTGTGCTTTTGACTGATTTAAGCAACAAACGCCTAAATCGAAAGGTGCAATTTCGCCAATATTATCAAGATTTCGAACCCTATCTTTAACCGGGCTATTATCTACAACCACTTGTGGCACTATGCCGACGCCACAACCTAAAGCAACCATACTGACTAAAGCTTCATGTCCTGAAACTGTTGCATAGATCATTGGTTTTCCTTGTTGTTTTTTACGGTACCAAAGCTCAAAACGTTTTCTGGCCGCACCATGCTCAGGCAGTATTATTGGAATTTTTGACCAAGTTAAAACATTCTCACTCAGTTGTTGTTGAACCTTGCAAGTCATGGTTGGCGCAATGACGGCCATGGCTATGGTATCTAAGTGATGAAAATATACACTGCGCGGCAATTGTTCGGGAGATGCTGCGATGGCGAAGTCAACGGATTGATTTTGCACTTGCTCTAGGGCGTCAGCGGCATCCCCTGTGGTTAACATGATCTCTACCAAGGGATGGCGAGCACGAAATCGTTCTAACAAGGGAGGCAAATGACTATAAGCCGCGGTTACAGAGCAGTAAACACGTAGCCTTCCAGTTAATTCCGTTTCTTTTTGCTCAAGGGATTGTCTAAAACTATGCCACTGATCAAGTTGCTGTTCAGCGTAAAGCTTAAATTTCTTACCAACATCGGTTAACACCACAGTGCGATTATCTCGATGAAGCAACGCATCGCCCACTTCATCTTCAAGCCGTTGAATCGCACGGCTCAGAGTTGAAGGGCTGATGTGATGTGCTTGTGCTGTTTTGCCAAAGTGCAAGCTTTGACTCAAGTGGGTAAACATCGCCAGTGCTTTTTGATCCATAAATTATTGCCCTTGTCTTGGGGGATATTATTGTGTTGCAGTAAACGCAACGTAACAGTGCGAATATATCACTTTTTGCAACGTGATATCTAGGGTATGGTGTTTACATTGAAAAAAAGCATTGTAAAAAGAATAGTCAGAAAACTGACTAAATTAATATTCCAGAAATTATAGGAAAGTCCATGAGCAATTATTTTAATACTTTAAGTTTACGTGAAAAATTAGGCCAACTAGGCCAATGTCGTTTTATGAAACGTGAAGAGTTCAGCGATGGCTGTAACTTCATTAAAGATTGGAACATTGTTATTGTTGGTTGTGGTGCTCAAGGTTTAAACCAAGGTTTAAACATGCGCGATTCAGGTTTAAATATTTCTTATGCTTTACGTGACGGAGCTATCGCTGAAAAACGTCAATCTTGGCAGTGGGCTACAGAAAATGGTTTCACAGTAGGTAACTACGCTGAATTAATTCCTCAAGCGGACTTAGTATTAAACTTAACACCTGATAAACAACATACTTCTGCTGTTTCTGCAGTAATGCCGTTGATGAAGCAAGGCGCTACGCTTTCTTATTCACATGGTTTCAACATTGTTGAAGAAGGTATGCAAATTCGTCCTGATATCACCGTTGTCATGGTTGCACCTAAATGTCCTGGTACAGAAGTACGTGAAGAATACAAACGTGGTTTTGGTGTACCAACACTAATTGCAGTTCATCCAGAAAATGACCCTCAAGGTAATGGTTTAGCTATCGCTAAAGCATACGCCAGTGCCACGGGTGGTGATAGAGCTGGTGTTTTACAATCCTCTTTCATCGCTGAAGTTAAGTCAGACTTAATGGGTGAGCAAACTATTCTTTGTGGCATGTTGCAAACAGCTGCAGTATTAGGTCACAAGCAATTAATCGCTCAAGGTATGGACGCAGCTTACGCTCGTAAATTATTACAATATGGCTTAGAGACAACTACTGAAGGTCTTAAGCACGGCGGTATCACTAACATGATGGACCGTTTATCAAACCCTGCAAAAATTAAAGCGTTTGATATGTCTGAAGAATTGAAAGTTATTTTACGTCCATTATTTGAAAAGCATATGGATGACATCATTGAAGGTCGCTTCTCTGAAACTATGATGGCTGATTGGGCAAATGATGATATTAACTTATTAACATGGCGCGCAGAAACAGCGGAAACTTCTTTTGAATTAGCTGCTGATTGTGCAACTGAAATCTCTGAGCAAGAGTACTACGATAAAGGTATCTTTGTTGTGGCTATGATTAAAGCTGGTGTTGAATTAGCATTTGAAGCTATGGTTGCTGCTGGCATCATTGAAGAGTCAGCTTATTATGAATCTCTTCATGAAACGCCATTAATTGCTAACTGTATTGCGCGTAACAAGCTTTATGAAATGAACGTTGTAATTTCTGATACTGCTGAGTACGGTAACTACTTATTTACTCACGCAGCAGTACCGCTTCTTGAAGAATACACAGCTAACTTAACATTAGAGCAATTAGGTGAAGGCCTAAAAGAGAGCTCAAATAATGTTGATAATGCCCGTTTAATTGAAGTAAATGAAGCCATTCGCAGCCATGGCGTTGAAGTGATTGGTAAAGAGCTTCGCGGTTATATGACTGATATGCAGAAAATCGCTAGCGCAAAATAACACTTATTTCTTGAATTAGAGTGGGTTAATTAAAACGGCATTTGAGTCTAGTTCGATGCCGTTTTTTTATGCCCTATTGTTTATATGAAATAGCTTATATATAAAATCAAATTTAATAAAACTTAAAAAGGAAATAACCCATGCCTGACTTTAAAGAAGTAACTATCAGTAGAGCTGCCAATGTGTATTTTGATGGTAAAGTTACCAGTCGTACAATTACTTTTAAAGATGGAAGCTTTAAAACATTAGGCATTATGATGCCGGGTGATTATAAGTTTGGTACTAATGAAAAAGAGCTGATGGAAATTACTGCAGGTGAATGTGAAATTCTTCTTGCTGGCTCAGACAAGTGGCAAAGCATTAGTGGTGGACAATCGTTTAATGTGGATGGTGACAGCTCTTTTGAAATTAAAGCAAAAACTATTATTGATTACTGTTGTACCTATATAAGCTAACGTAATAATGATTAAGGTAAGCCTGTAAGCTATGTAGCGTCAGGCTTTCATAAAATTTAACATCACTAAAACTCATCTTTAATATTATTTAATTAGTAAAATTAACGCCGTAGTGTTCCATTAGTAGCAGAACAATAACTACTTACTACAACCGCGTTACTACACAGGAATTAAATAATAATGACTCTCTCTTCTGTACTCACAAGTTTATTCATCGGAACTATTGCCTTAACCGTAAGTTCATATACTCAAGCAAGAGCTGATCTCAATGATGCCAACAGCAAGTTTATGTTTGATGACTTCAATTATAAAACCTTAGCTGAAGCGCAAAAAAATGGTTGGGTTCCTAGGACACAAGTTGGCCACCCTGGTATTAAAAATGCTACTTGGTGGTCTGAAGGCATTAGTTTTCATCCAGATCAAAGCTATACGAATAACACAGTTATGCGCTTAACCTCTAAAACTGATGGAAGTGCAGAAAATACTCGCCATACCCAGATATGTCATCAACGTAAATATTTAGAAGGTACTTACGCAGCACGGGTCTATTTTAATGACCAACCAGATTTTGGTCCAGATGGTGATGGCATTGTCGAAACCTTTTATACAATTAGCCCACTCGAAGCGCCAATGGATAAAAATTATAGTGAAATGGATTTTGAATATCTTGCCAATGGCGGCTGGGGTGAGAAAAAGAATGTTTTGTTCTCAACCTCATGGGAAACATTTCAACTGGAACCTTGGACTAAAGTAAATGCTTTTGATACGTATGTAAAAAGCTTACAGGGTTGGAATACTCTGGTATTACAGGTTTTTGATAGTGAGATAAAATACTATATAAATGGTCATTTATTTTCAACGCACGGTAGTGACGTTTACCCTGAAGTGGCCATGGCGTTGAATTTCAATCTATGGTTTATTCCTGAGCAGATTGTTGAAGGTGCTGAAATGCGTCAATATCATCAAGAAGTAGATTGGGTGTATTTTAATGCAGATAAAAACCTAACTCATCAAGAAGTCTTGAGTGAAGTTAAAATGCTAAGGGCAAGGAATATTAAGCAGCAAGATACAGTACCTCATGGGCAGCCTAAACTAGATAGTTATTGTGGTTTGTAATAGCTCCATTAATATATAATGAAAACAAATAATGGTTATCGTTAGCGAAGCCATTATTTTTTGCTATTCAGCTTATAAGAAACGAGCGGTAAAATTTAAAATGGTAAATGATAATAGTACTATTCGTTGGGGCATTATTGGTTGCGGTGCAGTAACAGAAGTTAAAAGTGGCCCTGCTTATCAAAAAACAGCTGGATTCAAACTCACAGCTGTTATGCGCAGAGATTTAGAGCAGGCACAATGTTATGCACAGCGTCATAAAGTTGCGAAATTTAGTAACAATGCCGCCGATATAATTAATGATGACAATATTGATGCTGTGTATATTGCTACACCTCCAGATAGCCATAAGCATTATGCATTATTGGTCGCAAAGGCTGGTAAACCGTGTTGTATAGAAAAACCGTTAGCGCCAAGTTATCAAGAAAGTATTGCAATTGAGTTAGCCTTTAAAGAAGCTAATGTGCCATTATTTGTCGCTTATTATCGCCGCTCCTTACCACGATTTAATAAAGTTAAAAGTTTATTAAAAAATGGTGCTATTGGGCAGGTTAGGCATATTAATTGGCAATTAAATAAACCAGCTAATAATATTGATTTGTCGGGGCAGTATAACTGGCGCACAGATAAAAACATTGCCACAGGTGGTTACTTTGATGATTTGGCTAGCCATGGCTTAGATCTGTTTTCCTTTCTATTAGGAGATTTTACCCAAGTCGCAGGTATAGCTAACAATCAACAAGGACTATATTCAGCTTTTGATACGGTTACTGCTTGTTGGCAACATGAAAGTGGTGTTACTGGTAGCGGAAGTTGGAATTTTGGTGCTGAAGCAAGGCAAGATAAGGTTACGGTAGTGGGTAGTGAAGGGCAGTTAGACTTTTCTGTTTTTGATGAAGTACCAGTGCTTTTAACGCAGGGGGGGACTAAGCAAGAGTTCATTGTTGATAACCCAGAGAATATTCAGTTATATCATGTGAATAATATCTATCAACACTTAGTAAATAACAAACAACACCCATCTTGTGGTACTTCTGCGGTGCATACCAGTTGGGTTATGGATGAAATTTTAAAACCTAAAATCTAAAACGTTTAGTTAATTTCATAGTGGCGGTTATTGTTCAGCCAAGATTTGACCCGTGCAGTAAGTAAGTTGTTCTTTGCTTGCAGTGCAGTTTCTAAGGCTTGTTGAGCAATATCTACTGTATTCCCATTATTCCCCTTATCTTGCTGTACTTGCGCTTGTGCTAACAAAATGGCTACGGTATTTGTGGCAACACCATGATTATTGGCAATAGTAGTTGCCAGCTCAAAATAGTGATTAGTTTCTTGGTGTTTATTTTGAGCACTAGCAACTAAAGCTAATTCAATTAATGGTCGTGTCTGTCCGTAATCACTACTAAAACTCTGATAAATATTGAGCGCCTTCTTAAGTAGAATAATTGCCTGTGGGTATTGCTTTTCCAGACGCTTTATTTTCCCTAATTCTTCATTGGCATAGGCACTAAAGAGTGAATCTTTATGCTGTTGTGATAATTTTTTACTGGCTTTAATGTATTGCTCAGCCTCGAGTAAATTGGCATTATTGCTTCTGCTTTCTTGATACTGGTTAATCAGTAGAACACCCACCATCAAATTGCTGCGAATCTCTTCTCGATAATCGTGTTTTATTTGTGCTTGTTGAATATTTTTTTTCATTAAGCTAATACCTTGTTCGGCATTACCACTATTAATATAGCTAGCAGCGAGATAGCGACGTGCAGCTAATAAGTTATCATTACTTTGCAATGCGGAGCTAAAAAAGGTGACGGCTGGTTGGTATTCACGTTGCAGATAATGTTCAATGCCTAGTGCAAAAGCCTCGTTACTAAAATCACTAACATAGGGCTTTATCGTTTGCGGCGAGATTTTATCAAATCGATGGGCAATCTTTTGAACAAGTTGGTCAAAGCCATTTCCAACCGTCTTAGAAAATATAATGCCACGCTCGATACTGTGCTCTAGGTGCAAAGAGTAATGTAGTTGAAAGTCCTGTGGGTAGCCTAATAAACGAGTATTGACCACTAGGTTAACTCTTTTTTTTATTGCTATATTGTTAAGTTCCGTCCCTTGTAGGCCACCAGTCATTAGTGGTTCTTCTGCAATAACGTTAAGTTGACTGGTTTGACTTAACGTTTCATTTAAGTAATCCATTCCCTCTAATGGCACCCAATTATGGATATCATCAGGCATGTCATTAATCACAGGCAAAAAAATAACCGAGAAATGAGCATCGTTAAGTGAGGTGGAGGGATTCTTGAGTGAATAATAACTGAATATTCCAATTACGGTCACCATAATTAGTGGAATAGCTCGCCCTAATAATACCGAAGTAAGCGTTTTACTGGAAAATGTCGTTTTTTTATTGATTTCAGTAAGCTCAACCGTCCATTGATAGCCTCGGCGCGGATACGTTTTAATAACATGATTACCAAGTAAATCTCGGATCTCTTTTATAGATTGAACTAAAACCTGCTCTTGCACTACAACATCGTGCCAGACAGTGGCTAATATTTCTTTTTTTTCTACGATTTTATCTTGATGACTGATTAAATATTTCAATACTAATAACGTTTTTGCTCGGATACTAATTGTCTGGCCATCTTTAATCAGTAGACCTGCAGTTAAGTTGAGCTCAATATCGTTAAAAGTAAATCGCATAAAAGAACAGTTAAAGTTTAATTTAAGGAATAAGAAGCTATGTTGGCTTAATTTATATAACAGTGCAACAAGCAGCCTTGCTAAAATAGCTTGCTTTGCTTGCTTCACTCCATTAACTTGAAGTCTCTTTTAGGGAGCTAACTCAATAAAATAAGGAATCTATCTCTATGAATTTATTTGAAAACCTCATTTCTAGCCCAACATTATGGGTAACCTTGGTTATTTTATATACTTTGAAAAAAGGAATTTATTTTGTTCCGCAAAACCGTGGTTATGTTATTTATACTTTGGGTAAATACAGTAAAACACTTTCAGCAGGCTTAAATTTTATAATACCTTATGTGCAATCAGTTGCTGCTGATCGTAATTTAAAAGAACAGTCTTTAGAGATTGTTTCACAGCCAGCAATCACTAAAGATAATATTACTTTAGAAATAGATGGCATATTGTTTATGAAAGTGACAGATGCATCTGCAGCAACTAACAATATTACTGATTATAAAATGTCGGTAACACAACTTGCTATGACCACTATGCGTAATGCTATTGGCTCAATGGAGCTTGATGAATGTTTCCAAAATCGTGATGCAATTAATGCACAAATACTTGGCTCCATGACCGAAGCAACAGCACCTTGGGGCGTTATGGTGACCCGTTACGAAATTAAAGATATCACTCCGCCACAAACTATTCGTGAAGATATGGAAAAACAAATGACGGCAGAGCGTGAAAAGCGTTCAGTTATTTTAACTGCTGAAGGTGTAAAAACTGCAGCCATAACTGAAGCTGAGGGGCAAAAACAAGCACGAGTGCTTGATGCCGAAGCTGCAAAAGCTGAACAGGTATTAGCGGCAGAAGCGACTAAAGAGTCACAAATTTTAGAAGCAACCGGTAAAGCTGAAGCTATTCGATTAGTTGCTGATGCCGATGCAAATGCTCTTGAAGTCGTTGGTAGTGCGGCAAATACGGAACAAGGTAAGGCAGCAGTAACCTTGACCTTAGCGCAAGATGCTATTGGCGCACATCAAGCTATAGCAAATGATAGCACTGTGGTGCTAACCGATGGTAAAACAGGTGATAATATTGCTAATACAGTTGCCCAAGCGATAGCTGTATCAAGTAGTTTGAAGCTTTAGTTCTTGCTGAGTTATTAGTGGTTAGTGTAAGTATTTAAGTTAAGGAATTATAATAATATGCAGACATTTTTAGAGAACCAGCAACTTATTTGGTATGCCATTGCAGGTTTAAGTTTAGTCGTTGAATTAGGTATTATGGGCTTAAGTGGTCCATTGTTATTTTTTGCAATTGCTAGTGCTATCACCGGTATATTAATAAACGTAGGACTAATTGAAGGCTGGGAAAGTCAGATTTTAGTGGTTGGTATATTATCAGCTGTTATTACCTTATTGCTGTGGAAACCATTAAAAAACATGCAAAATTCGCGTAGTAAAACGGATAACTCTAGCGATATGATTGGCCTGCAAGTACCAGTGGTTGATGATGTTACCAATGCTGCTGGTAGTATTCGTTACTCTGGTATTAATTGGAATGCACGTTTAGCTGATGATATTGATGTTACTGTCATTGAGAATAGTAGTATTTGTACTATTGTTGCCGTAACAGGAACTACCATGTTGGTTAAGCCAGTATAGTTTTCATTAATTTTATCATTTAAAGAAAAATGAATCGACGCATCAAGCGTCGATTTTTATTTAAGCTTAATCCAAAGCCTTACATCGGATAGTAGCTCTTTTGTTTTTTGGGATAATAAAGGGTTTTCAAGACGGAAAACACTGCGTTTACTGACATTCGCTTTGTTCTTAATACCGGATGTTATAGGGTGATTTAGAAAAAAGTGTTCATACCTACCAGACTCTAATAGTTTGCTTAAGCCAAAGTTTAATCGTTTTTGCAGACGTTTATTGTCTTTGTTAACAAAAAAGAATACTGGCGCTGGGTATTGCAGCATTATATTTTTTTCAACTGAAAGTGTATTATCACCTGCTATTTCAGGCCACGGTTCGTGTAATGCTCGTGGAAAATAATTAAAGCGTGATTTTTTCAGCATATCAAGCAAAAAATTATCGTAACCTTGTATAACGTTAAAGCCATTGGCGAGTAAAATTTTAGTATCGGGCCAATTATACCCTTGACCAAGATGAAGACTTTGTAATTCTGCTAATGAGGTATTTTTATTGAAACGATACTGCTGATCTTTATGAATAATAAAAATTCGATAACCCATCAAACCTTTAAGTATCGGAAAGTATATCGCTTGTAGTTTCTGCTCTAATTGCTGAGAGGTCATCCGCCATGTTAAATCAATATATTCATTACGTTGCAACATCAGAGAGCTGCGGGCTTGTGCCATTTCAATATTGATTGGTTGTAGCTGGTACTCTCCAAACTGGTCTTTGCTTGCCTCAAGGGTGAGTTTCAATAAATCAACAAAATAGCTTTGTTTTGGGTCTGGAAATTCTTTGGAGTCGATATAGCGGACAATGTCGACTTCATCAGCATGAGTAACAGTACTTATTAATAAAGCTATCAAAGTTACTCTAGCGAAAAAGGACAAATTAATTACCCGCGGGTTAAATTTAAGCTTAAATGGAATGAGTTAAGTATAATGCAAAGAGCATGCAATTTATCGATATATTTTTTCAGCCCAGCGCGCTAACCCTGAAGTAACACTACCAAAATGATCACCAACAATAAGTGGAATACCTGGCATTTGCTGCTGTAGAAACTCACTCAGTACAGGAGATTTTGCTGTACCACCGGTGACAAAAATAACGTCAGGGTGACACTGTGCTTCCGTCACTGCTGCTGTCATCAACCCTGCTATATTATCTAGCGTTCTCGCATTGGCTTTTTTTAGCGTCTCTCGTGATACCTTTACTGATAGTGATTCACTAATATCATCTAAGCAGATTGTTTGTTCAATATGCTCTGACAGCCCTATTTTTGCTTGTTCAGCACCATTCACCAATTGATAACTTAATTTATGGTCATGTACAGTTAATAAACGTGCTACTAATTCACTTTCTTGTGCATCTCGACTTAATAGCTCCATATCTCGTCTATTTTTGGCGCTATAAAACTCTGTCTGTTCATTAATATTATTAATAGCTAGTGCTTGTCGAAAGTTAGCCGTAGGCATAGGTTTTCCGGTTTTTAATAGGCTGTTCATACCTAAGCTTGGCATAATGCCTTGTAAGGCTAATTGAATATCAAAATCATTACCTGCAACACGTACACCTGTATGGGCAAGTAAGTGCTCATTACGGTTATCTTTATTACTAAAATCTGGACTCATCAGCAACATAGAACAATCACTGGTGCCACCACCTATGTCTACTACTAATACTCTGGTTTCTTTGGTGAGAGATGCTTCAAATTCAAAACCCGCGGCAACCGGCTCATATTGAAATTCAACATCTTTAAAACCAACACGTTTGGCAGCATTGGTTAATACACCAATCGCTTGTCGATTACTTTCTTCACCATGTAAGCCTTGAAAGTTGATTGGACGTCCGATAACGGTTTGTGTAACTTCTTTTTGTAATGCTTGCTCCGTAAGCTTTTTAACATTGCTCATCATACAAGCAACAATATCTTCAAAAAACTGAATTTGTGTTGGAGCTAAGCCACTAGCACCTAAAAAAGACTTAGGTGATTTAATGTAATAGCCTTCTTCAGGATCGTCAAGGTACTGTTCTAATGCGTTTTTACCAAAAAATAATTCACTTGAAATGCCATCAAATTTCAATTCACGTAGTGCAGATTGGCCCTTTAATAGTTGATTTTTACGCTCTGCAATAAATTCGCTTTGTTGCGCAGTGCTTAATTGTTGAGAAAGCCAGTGAGCTATAATGTCTCGGCTTGGGGCATATAGATTTGAAGCGATATATGACTCATCGCCTAGTAATTTTACAATGTCGGGCTGGCCGTTGCGCATAGTAGCAACACCACAATTAGACGTACCGTAATCGAAACCTATCATATTCTATACCTGTAAAAGGGCCTATGAGAATGCCGAGAAGAAAAAGGTCGCGTAGCATACTCAGTAACTAAGTAGAGTACAAGAGATTGTCATTAAAATTAGCTTGATTGCTTTTGTTGTGTTCAATTTTTCTGGCGGTTAAAATAACTAAAACAAAATGAGACGATAGTAATGAAGTTAAGTAAAACTAGCCAAAAGATTGATAATAACGTTTGTAAGGCGTTAACTATAGCTTGTGAATCATCTATGCATGATGTTGCAGGATTTGTTTGGTTAACACATAGGGCCAATTATACTAATTTTCCTGCGAGTTTAGTGGTTACTTGTGTCTTTGGCACAGATGAAGAAGTAACGGCAATGAAAGTAGAACAGCAAGATGAAGTGCTACGTGAAAGTATTCAAAAACAGCTATTAAAAATTGGTGTGGTGGTAAAAAATATTAAGCACTGTGTGCGCTTTGATAGTGAGGAAGCGTGTCAGCGTCAACATAGCGGACAATGGGCTGACCGCTTAGCTTTGCGTGTGGTAAAACAAAAGCCCAATGCTAAGCGTATGCATTAAATTAAAACTTATTTCATCCTAGTGCGGATCACTTTTTAGTACTTTCGGCCTTTAAAATATCACTTTAAAAATGAGTGAATTCTACATGAAGAAGCTATTTTGTTAATGGCTTCTTATTGGTTGCTAGTGACCTTAGAACAACAAACACTGGTAGGTTTCCTCACCAAAAGCTAACGTCAAAAAAGTGCGCATTGTTGACATTAGCTACAATAAATTCTCCATATATTTTCTAATGGATCGATAATCTAAGACTCGTTTTGATATAGTTGCTATGGGTGTTCAATTTTGACATAAAACAATTTCTAGTTTGAAAGGAAGCAAATCAATCAGGACTAAAAACAGATAATTGGACTCCCTCACTCCCTACAGAGTGAGGTAATATAAAAGTTACCACACAAATATATTATAAAGAGTCCTGTTATGTATCGTACTAGAGTTGGCGTTGATTTAGCAAAAAAAGTTATT